>Ga0209611_10001978_pt1 | contig 35829 bp, 13 predicted proteins | sample S1TSphgellanicum_3_FD_187693 | JGI IMG/M metagenome (GOLD analysis project Ga0209611, IMG submission 187693) | Host-associated microbial communities from peat moss isolated from Minnesota, USA - S1T2_Fc - Sphagnum magellanicum MG (SPAdes) (version 2) | ecosystem: Host-associated > Plants > Peat...
TTGCTCTTAATGGAACTATTCATATGGAAATCGGCCCTTTTACAATTATTTTAAATATTATTTGATATGCAATTTGGAATTGGCAAAAAACTTTGTGAATGCTTGTAGCTTGTAAGATGGTTGGTGGTAGACACACATTGAAAATGGTGGCTTATTAACAAGATGCACTTTTTTTTCATTGTGCTTTAAAATTAACTAATCATTTAACAAATGTTATGCAATTATTTCAAAGATATTCTTTCCTTTGTAATGATTTTTTCTGTTTTGCAACTTGTTTTTGACTTGAAGTTTGTGATTTCCACCTATAGAAAAAAAATTCCAATGAAATTATAATGGTATAAATTCACCATATTTCAAAAACACTAGTAGAAAACCCCCCCTTTTTTACCAAAAAAATTTCAACTAAATGTGATTTACAATTATGTCACAACTGGAATTTTATATTTTTAAATAGATAATGGCAATTACCAATTAAATCGACTCATCAACTAAATCGGTATATAGTTGAAAGTAGTTTTCAACTATGTGGTATTTTGCCAAATATTCCACTGGATATTCTAAGCATCAACAATGTTTTCAAGTTGAAATGTCTACTATGTTGCTAAATAGTGAAAAACATGTTTTGACTAAAAGTTCTCCAACTGGCACATAGTCAAGAAATTAATTAATCTTCAACTATTTTGATGACACCATCAACACATATATGGATGATAAAATGTATTTTAATGGATGGATGAAATACAATTTCATTTGCAACTTTGTTGCAAATATCTTTCAACTCAACAAAACAACTAATATTTAACTTTGCTTTTATACACATGACATATGTTAATATTTATGCTAAATTATGATAACAGTAAATTACATGTAAAATTAATGTGTATACATGAATAAGTTATATGTGATATAATTTTTGTAATGCATATAATTTTTGAATAAATTCTCTTGAATATGAATTAATAATTTAATCTTCTATATATTCAAAATTGTAATATTTGATTTTTCCATAGACCAAATTTATTTTAGGACATATCAAATAATGATATATAATTAAGGATTAAGTTGTGGAATCTTGATGTTTATTCATTTCATTTTGTGTGATACCTTGATATTTATTAAAAATTATGATCAAAATTCATCAAACATTAAAATACATGTAAATTTATTTACAAAAATCAGTGATTATGTATGATCATTGATGTAATTTTTGTGCAATTAATTAATAATATTTAATAAATTGAAATAAAATTTTAAAAAACTTTGAAATATAAGTTGAGAATAATGCATATGCTTCATAAAGGTAATTTCTGATTTCTTTGTAAATTAAATTTAGTTTTCAACATATCAAGTAATGATAGATAACGAGTATTTTCTGGAATTTTAATGTTTAGTCATTTGTATACATACAATAGCTTTATATTTTATTTTTATTATAAAAATTGATTAAACTGGAATCACTTCTAAATTTTATTTATAAAATGAATGGTTATGTACTATGCAAATAGTTTTTTCATTTAAATAATAAATTAAATCTTTAAATAATTACAATAAATTGAAATATAAGTATCAAATAATGTGTGTTGAAGTACAAGTTAATAACAATATGTAATAATAGTTATTTCTATTTAATTCAAATTTAAATTTGCAACATAAGTAATCAAACATAATTATGATTATTTGGAATTGATGTAGTAGTTAATTTAATGTTTAATTAATGTGATCTAATGACTTTTTGGGATTAATAATGAACGTAACATTACCATTCGTTTGAATATATCTTAAATCTATTTATTTCATTATGAGTTTATCTTATAGTAATTAATAATAATAATTGGCACAATTAATAGGAACATTTAATAAACATTTTTATAATTTCAAAAAATATTTTGATTTTAGCACTATTAAATTTACCTCAATATTTTTACTATATTTTATCTTTACTCAATGTACATTATATCAATTTATAGTAGTTACAACAAGTTAGTTAATAATACAAATAATAATAGTTAAATAACAACTTAGCTTGCATTAGCTACAATAGTATTTTTTTAAAATTATAACTATAATAATTTATCTATTATTTATTTATAATAATATTATTATAACTAATATAGAACTTTATTATATCTAATGAAATATTAATAAATATTCAACTTTTAACAAATAATAATAATAATAATAATATTTTTATTGGAATTATAAAATTGTTGCTGAATATTTAGTACATGTAATTAACATAAAAAATAAACCTAGGTTAGGTAAACTATTAGTTTAGCTCTAGGTTTAACTAAATTAAAACTAGGTTGTAATTCAATTGCAACAAGGTTGCAACTAATTAAGTTGCAATTACGTTGTCACATGGTTACAACTAAGGTAAATTAGTCAACCACCATACACTTAAGATATTAGAAAATTTTAAATCTTAATACATCCTTCCTTTGTTTTTCAAACTCAAAATGATGTTTTAGAGCTTGATTTGGTGCACCCATGGCCACTTAAATCACTCAAAATAGATTAAAAATGAAAAAGACACAAGCATTGAAAGTAGGCGAGGAAATGTTTGGTCATAGGCCTAATTCACATTAAACTTTAGTACATTCGTTCTCTTTGTGGTTCTTTTCTCGTCATCCTTTGCCTTTGAAACTTAAATAAGTAATGTAAAACTTAGCTTGGTTCACCCATAGCTCTTTAGATCACGCAAAATGAATAAGAAATGAAGAAAATATGACATTATAAAATAATGGGCCATTTTTTGAAAAAATACATTATCTGATTTTAACATGTTTAATGCTTCTTTTGTGTTGCTCCTTTGCTTCTAGAGCTTGAAAAGATAATGTAAAGCTTACATTGGGGCTTATGTTGCTTTTTACATCACTCAAATCGGACAAGAAATGAGAAAGATCTAGAAATGTTTAGTTGTAGGCATATGTGTGTTTTTAAGCTTGTCTTCCCAAGGTGGCAACTAAAATGTTTGTCCCATATTGTTTGGCTTCCATGTGAATAATCCAAATTATATATTAACAAGTGCACTAGGATAATGGAGAATCAATGTAAACATGAAAATGTAATAGCCATTTGGGATGAATCCTTGAGAAATGTTCAACCTTGTAGGCTAAATAAAATAAAATAGGACTTTATTTGTAATTTAGATCTATGCCTAATATAATGTGTAGGTCTAACCCTAGCTTAAACTAAGTAGCTACTTATGTCTAAGCCTAGCTTAAGTGTTTAGGTTTAACTTTAATCTAAGTTTAGACTAGGGGGCGATGTTTAGACCTAAGTGTTACCTAGGTAATTAAATGGTTGCCTATGATTAGACACCATGTACATAAATAGGCCTAAGTTATGTCACGTGTCATCCCACCAATGGCCAAATGCATTGAACATCATAATTACAATATAATTTACCTTTCGACTTCATTTCTATTATGGTTAATCAATGGTGGAACATTTTGGATGTGCCATGTGTCACCACATCATTGGTTAAACATTCAATTCACATAGTTGAAATGTAATCAAAATTGCAATTGAATATTTTGTTGATGTCATACATAGTTAGTAAATGAAGTTCATCCATTAGTCGAGGGAAGTTAACATCTCGTGACTAGGTTGATAAAATAGTTTGCAACTAAAATGGTTTATGATGGCTATTGATGTGATGTTGACACATGGCAAATTGTTTCAACTAGAATGTCATTGTCAACTTGTACTTGTTAATTTTTTTGGTTTGTAGTTGAGAAAAACATTTTTCAATTACAAAAAATACATTTCAAATGTTTTTATTATTGTCAACTATGTATTATAGTCAAGATGTAATTTAAAATGTAGTTGCAAAAGGGGGAGTTTTCTATTAGTGGAACAAATTATGAATAAGTAGATTCTTATAAAAGATTCTCATTAATGTTGGAATTGGTATCAACTTTTAAACATACCATACTCATCGTGGTATTGGCTTTTTTTCATACTTGATAAATGTTAGTATTAAATTGAAGCTAGGTTGATTTTTTCCTAGTATATGGCAAATATAAACATGATATTGATAATGTTACAAATCAAGTACATACTTAATATTGCCCAATCTCATGCCATTGGTATTGATATAAGGTTCAATGTATTGCCTTAAGGCATTCATGATTGGTAGGTTTTTCAATATTAATATTGATATCAATATCATATACCCAAATTTCACCATATATACCAATGTAACTTTAGTTCTACTAGATAGAACATCTTATAGAAGAATATTCATATTAATTTTCACCATAAGTTAGTTTAAATCATTTTATTTTTTTCTTAAAAAATTAATAGGTTATTCCACCCTAGGATATCTTTTGTTATTTTACCTTATGTTATTTTTGGCTATTCTACCTTGGAATATTCTTGATTTAGACTAATGAAGTCCACCCCATTTTTGGATTAGTGTCCAATTGTAAACCATTTGAAGTTTTAGTTTTTTTACATGTTTTTTAGGGTGGGTATTTTGGTTGGAAACCATTTGAGGTTTTGCGTTTTTGTCACAACTGTGCAATGTATTTATGGTCTTCTCCATGAATCCCCTAATCTTATCAAAAAATTTCAAGTTTAATTTATTTTTTAATGGAGAAGACCCTTTGAAGAGGTCATTTCCATTTGATTACAAATAGTGTGCAAAATAATATAAGGCACAACTTATTAAAAAACATATAAAATATAATTTATTTCAATGTAACTAGGGTGTTTATAATTCATTATGAGAATATATCTGAAATATACCTAAACCATGCCATTATTTCATAGCAAATTTTAAAGTGCCTTTTTATCTTAGGTGTTTCCAAAAATATATGAAAAGTGAGCTCCCAAGGCCCCTCACAATCTTCCTTCTTACTATATAGATAAACATGCATTGTAAAAAGAATGGTTCTAATGGTAACTGGATCATGGATCCAAAAATGTATGCTTGAAAAAAATGAGATTTCTTGTGGTCAACTTTTTACAACCATTATCCTCCAATAGTTGAATAATGGTCAAGTATCAAAAAATAAACAAAAACTTGTTCAATTTGAAGTGAAAGCACACTATGGGGGGAGCCAAGATTGTTGTCACGTTGTATTGTTTTTTAAGGGTCCCGTAATTGAACTTCAACCATGTCATTGTTATGAACGATTTTCACAATGCCTTTGCATATTATGGTAAGTCAAAAGCCAAAGAAGTCAAATGCCAAAGAAGCTACATTTTTTTTTTCATACAATGTGATGTTAGAGTATATTTTTGTGTCAAAAAAATATATATGTCACATCCTACTGAAAAATGCAAATATATTCAAGAAAGGATTGAAATGATTTTTAGTCTTTATGAAATTTGTAATATCTATCAAACATTTTGATTCCATATGATTGGAATAAGTTTATGAACCATGTGAAGAGTTTGATCATTATCATATCACAAATTGATGTTTTTCAAGGTGATGACCATAAGTATGTGATAAAATAACATTCTACCAAACAATCACTTTCAAATGGAAAATGATAAGATATGTGAAATGGCTCATTTAAAAAAATTTCATTTCAAACATTTTTTGGTTGACTAATTTAAACCCAAACCTAGTGCAACCAAAAACATAAATGGGCTCTATTATACTACACATGCTATAAAATATAACCATTTTTCTTTGAATTTATTCTTTTAAATTTTTTTTCAAATAATATTAGATAACATTAACTTTGTGAAAATCAAAACATCAAACCCAAACATTAAAATATGAAATCCAAAATTAAATGCAACATTTTGTAAGTGTCATGAAACTATTTAAATTGGCCCCTCGTAATGTGCTTTCACCCTTTGCAACTATTTTAACCTATTGAATAAATATAAGCCAATGATTGATTATGAGGATTTCCAACCCCTATATGAATTTTTGAAATTTTGATTTGACCCTTAAAAACATTGGTTGAAAATTTAAATAAAGGCTTAAAATGTAGGAAAGGATGATGTGTGTGTGGCTTATGGGGTGGGACCTAATTATAGGTTCTTTCTTTTGGGTGAATACATGTTATAGTGTAGAGAAAAAATTGTCATAGTTTGATAAGTTTCAATACCTACATGGAACTTTGATATATCATGGTGGGTGTTTGAAAAACATTTTGTAAATTTTTTTTTCAATTAACGGTGGTTTACATCCCAGTATATTGTTGTATTATGAAATTGGAGCAAATATCAACAAATTTATTAATTGGAATGGTTATCAAATCTTACAACTATTCCATCATAACCTTTCCATTGTAATTAACTATTAAGTTTTTTGTCCAAAATTCCAACTTTGTCTTTCTCAATTGTGATGAAGTCACAATTGTGGATAACACAAATCAAGCATGTGTGAATATTTAAATTATGCATGATTCTAATATCAAACATTATTTTTGTTGAATGCACAATAAGGGTGCATATGGGATAACATGAACCACACTCACTTGCTTTTAAGATTTCTTTTGGAGAATATTTCAAAAATATTTTTTAAAAAATCTTCAATTACCTTGACACTCTATTAGTTAAGCTAACAAGAAGTAGGATTAAAACCCATCATAAAACAATGAAACATTTAACATTTTTACTTTTATGATGAAAAAAAGATACTTTTTCACTATTATGAATTAATTTTTAAATTTTAAGTTGTAAAAGTAAGTTTCAAATAGACTTCTTTTTAAATGTAAGTAGTTTTTGAAACCTACTTTTTGCAATGTAACATTTGTTTCAATTATGTGTCAAGTATATTCTACCAAAGAGAAAATAAAATTTATTTACTTTGCTTCTTTTGAATATACAATGATTTTTATGTTATAACTTCACAAAAATCTATTCCATTAAATTTTCTAATGAAAAAATACTTTTGAACACCATTTTGGCCAGTCAAATTCGAAAGTCCTTGTCCCCTACTTTTATTATTCCAAAGTTTTTCAAATTTTGTATTCAATTTAATATCAACCCAATGGAAAGCACCATGGTTTCAAATGAAATTTAAGTATAAATTGAATTTACTTTCTTGTGTTTTTGTGAAAAATTATCTCTTTTTAAACTTGATATTTTTTCATCAAATTTTTTTGTATAAAATACCATGCTTTCACCCCAATTTAAAATTGGAAAGACACTAGAACTCAATATGGTGCAAAAGGTTAAAGCTAGAAGCAAGAGTTTAATGGTTGAAAAGTAGTTCATGGCAAGGTTGCCAACTTCCAAGTTTTTTTTCTTATATCCTTCCTATACCTTCGTGTTTTGAAAAATTTGTTTGGAATTTGAATGCATGGTTTTTGTTAAGATGTTTTAGACTTCTTGTTCATGCAAATAACAACAACCACCTATTTAAATTATGGTTAATATAATGAAAATGTTGCCATCATCTATGGTTATTTAGAATTTGTATTTAGCCCCCTTGTTTGGGCTTGCAGGATTTGTCTTTGTAGTCAAGATTAATAACTAATGATTTCTTTTTGCAAGTTAAACTTTATGTTGGAATGGTCACGACCTTTTTTGGTTAGTTCAATTTCCCCATATCACACGTTGCCAAAAATTGGATTTAAAATAAAATTCATTCGCAAAAAACTTGAGTAAGAATGATGCATTGTGATTATAATTCCGATTCAATATAGTTCCTTTAACAAATTAGAACAAATCATTTTACTTCTTTTATTTTTAAAAAACTACATTTTTACCACCATGTAGTTGAGCAAATAAACAAATAATGTGTATGGGCATATGGCAATTATAACTTCAATAAGTACTAGCATGTAGCAAACTTCACTAAAATTACAAATAAATAAATTTTTTAACACTTGCACGAATTGCTTACCTTTACATAGTGGTATTACAAACCCATTTAAAATATAGGCAAGAATTATTTTCAAGAATTTGTAGTCAAATTCCAAAAATAAAATAAAACAAAAATAAATTTCAGAATGCCCTTGTTACCTTTTGGATGTTTTTTAAAGATTAAGTATGAAGAAAAATTTAGTTGATTGGACTTAATATCATAATATGATGTTAAGAACCCTACACATGCATAAAATAATTTAAATGTTTTATTTTTTTTATTTATGCATGAAAACTCATTATGTTGGGTATAAGTACCACATAAGGTATTAATTTTTTGTGCAATGGGTGAAAGCATGAAAAAATGAACCAATTGCACCAAGGTTAAAGTCTTTTCCAAGGACTACATTTTCCATGTGGTAGTTTTCTATTGGTTTATATTGTATTTTTCACATAGTTTTTCAAACTAAATATCAAATTTGAAGCCAAATATGACATATAACATGATAAAAAAACTCAATTATTTTTGCATCAAGTCTTACATTATATTCAAATCTATAACTTTACTTTGAACCATGATTCCAAATTCAAAACCATAATAATGTTTAAGCATATTTGAGTATCAAAATCTAAAAGGGTATACATATTTTTATTTTTTGAATATTTTGAACACATGAATCCCTTCTTGTGGATATATCAAAGTTCACAAAAAAATTTGAAATGATTTGGTGATAAGGAGAAAGGACTTTTGAAGCAAAAAACCCACTTGTCCATGTGTTTTTCTTGAGTGCTTTCAACATATAAAAGGTCTCTTGAAACATGATGAATTTTCATGAAAATTTTGTAGTTGCAACTTTGAAGGTTCAAGACCTTATTTAAAAAATTAAATTTTTTTTTTGATATATTATGTAAACTCATAGTGATTTTTCAAAAATTCAAGAAATAGTTTTATAAGACTATCCACATACTTTGTGGCTCCTTATTTCATGTTTTCACCCAATGTGCACATCAAAAGCCATTTTCCAAATGAAACAAGAAAATAAATTAAATGTCTACCCATTCATTAATATAAATTTTCTTCATATAAAGGGACATGTTCTTGAAATTTGACTAAGAAAATGTCAAGCATTTAGTGAATTGTTAAACAAATTTTGTCCTTTTATTTCAAAAAATGTGTTTTTCTTCTGTAAATTTGATTACTTTTATATCACATTTTTAAAAAATCCCTTTCAAAGGCCTCCATGAAAAATAATAATGGAGTTTGCAATATTTGAAAGAAATTCAAATCTTCCCAAGGTGCTTAAGATTTTATTAATACCCACAAAGTTGTAATTTGATTATAGAAGAAAAATTACAATGTTTATCCACAAATGTCATTGAGGCATTCATCAATTCCTTATATTCATTAATAGTTGCATACTATGAATTCTTTTGATTGTGCATATTCCTTTTCTTTTACCAAAACAACAAAAAACAAATGGCTCATAAATGCCAAGACCAAACAAAATAATGAAGGATGATAGAACAATGTATTATTACACATTATTCAAAATGAATTTGACAAGGAAAGTAGCTTAGAAAGTAGACTACATTAATGAGTGATCACCAAAATTATGCTCACCAATAAGTTTCCACCCATGTTGTGCAAGTATGTTGTTTTTGACCCAAGGATATATATATATATATATATATATATTCAATTTATTTACCCATTGGGTAAATGTATTTTAAGTTTTCTAATGGATGGGTAGGATATGGATACCCCCATTATATACCATTTTTTAGATAAACATGGGTATGTATTTTTTATTCATATTATTAAATTGAAAAACTCACATTTTGAAAGTTTTTATGTTATCTATTGTGGGTGATGGGTTGATCAAAATGACTTGTTATTGGGAAAAAAAGGTCCGAATCATGTAAACACCCCATTTAATTAGTGATAAAACTAACAAAGTTTAAGGTTTAAATCATATTTACCCTTTCTTTTGTTAAAAAAATTTGAATGTTAAAACATATCCCACTTTACGTATGGACATTTTTTACATATATTCAAGGTTATGAATAAGGTATAAATTCTTAGATTACATGTTTCTAGGTATGCACTTCATTAAGGTATATTGAATTTTTAAAAATAGATTAAGAAAAAATAATATCTTTCATTTCTACCCAATGGATATATTTGGACAAAATATAAACTTGCACAACATTAGTTCCCACCAATGTTATGCAAGCACCAAACCTTGGTTTAGAATTGACCCAATTTTTAATTAGTTCTTAGTCAAAAAATCAAATGAGTATCACCTAGAGTTTAGGGTCTTAAGGTAGAGATAGGGTTTAGGTTTAAGGTTAGGGAAGCAATGTGTTTCCCATTCAGGAAATGAGATTATATCATTGTTCATTGCCACATTATCCATCGCAAGGTGTTAAAAGGCCAAATGTGTTGGTTAAGATGATGGATCTTTTTCAAATGAATCGTTTCTTGACCAACATTGACTTGGCTTACACTCCATTGGAATAATCAGATGTGTGTAAGATTTTGGAGTCATTACAGAAAAATTAGACTTTGTGCTACCTTCACCTCAGTGGGTGTGAAGGTGTTAAAGGGCATGATGTGTCGGCTAAGATGATGGATCTTTTCCAAATGAATCGTTTGTTGATGGACATTGATTTGACCTTGACTCCATTGGAACAATTAGATGTGTGTAAGATTTTGGAGTCATTACAGAAAAATCAACTTTGCACTTCCTTTGCCTCTCCCACTGCAAAGGTGTTGAAGGGCCTGATGTGCTGGCTAAGATGATGGATCTTGTTCGCATGCATCTTTGCTTAATAGAGATTAACTTGAATGGAACGCCACTGAAAGGGGAGGGGCAAGCTGCACAGGTGCAAGCACAACTGGAAAACAATGCAAAGGATTACATGGCAGTTTTGAGTGGCATGCTTCGAGTGCCGCCCAAGTTTGTGCGAGTGTCCTTGTGTGGCAATGCATACTCAGGTAACTCAACCTTTGCACTGTCATTAATTTTTCTCTTCTGTTTTCATTACTTACATCTCTAGAATTGTGTGAATCACAGAAATGTTTTTGTAATGACTCCACAGTGGTGTTTAGTCAAATTCCAACATTCACATACCTATTCATTTCTGAATTTGAATCACATGTCATTTGAAAAAAAAAATTCTTGAATATTTTAATATGCAAAGAAAATATATTGAATTTTCACATTTCAAGGTGATAAGTGGACTTATAACTTCCATATATTGAATATGTTTATTTGCAAGTCCAATTCAACAAATTAGATTTTCAAATTCTTGGTCAGATTGCTTGGTCAGTAAATTATAAATTATGTTTTTTGCCAATAATTTGAACCCTATGTTTGGAATAAAATGGAAATAACATCCCCAACATAGAGCATGGTGGAAGGCTCCACAATCCTCTGAAGTAGAAGGGCTAAATAAGGCCAGATGCAATCCTTTCGAACATGCATTCACTACTACTATAATTTAGAGGGTTAAAATTTAGATGGTTAACCCACATGTAACTACATTATAACCCTATAAATTAGAACCCAAATTATTCCAAGGAGAACCCAACTATTATAATTTGAAATTCCCCATCATTAGAAATGGGTATTATAAGCTGTAGGTCCTTCCTTGGGTACCTGGTGTGATAATTGTCAACCATACAAAATGTGCTTTCAGATATGTGTATTTTGTTTTTTAGCATTAAAACTACCAATTTAACCCTATGCTGTGCTGTGCTGTTGTTAGAGAATCCATACTGAGTGTGGGAGAATATGGATTCCCCTTTAGGAAATGAAGCTTGGTACCAATTCATGGATGATGTTTTTCATCATTCAAACAAAAACTCCTACCCTTTTGTGAGCGGACTTGCAAAAATCAGGTTATAACCAACATTAGTGTAGACCAAGCTTAAGGGATCTACAACCTTTACAAGCAGATGCACTGGTTGTCAAAAGATTGTTCTGGCTACCCACAGCCCCAATGAACTGCCTATACCGCCAGATCTGCTTGAAGTTTTTGTGTCTGCCCGAAAATGTTTCACCAAAGCTCTGCCTGATTTTTTGAAAATTGTAAAACATGGGCTAACACCTGGTCCAAATTACCTAGTCATATTGACACTTTGGGATTTGCACATGGCCAATAATGGGGCTTGAAGGAGCTCTCTTTACATTCCCCTTATGTACATTTGCACAAAAAATCTGAACATCACATATTTCACCTGTAACCTTTTTTATGCACGAGCACTTTAATCAATTTGGAGTATATTCCACTAAATAGTTTGACGACTCCATATACAAGGTCAGCTTCAACACATGTTGAAACATTAATTAATTTTGAAGATTCCATGCCCAAAATATCAATACTTAATGAGATTCTCTATTTTGATTCACAAAATCTTCTTCTTTGAAAAATATGTATATTTGAAAAAATGAACTTTTCCACAAATAATATATTTTTGGTGAAAACAGCTATGGTCACTAAGGGATGCCAATGAGTTCCTTACTATTTAGGGTAGAAGATTTTAGAAATCAATCAAGATATGTACAAGGTCTGAATATTTGTCCAGAAAGCAAGGTGTTCGTCAAAAGATGTATTCAATTATATTTTATTGCATTTTCATTAGGAACCAACTTCCTGTTTCAGTACATGAGTTAGTACAATGACATGCATTCATGCACCACAAGAGAAATTAGAGCTTGTAGGCTGTTACCTGCTGAGGAAAGCTGGATTTGGCGAGTAGGGTTTTGATTTTCAATTCTGTGACAATCAGAATTTAGGCCAATCTTTTGAAAAATGTCAAATTTACACTAAAAAACCCAAAATTTCCCACTTTTTACTGTGAAACTTTTGTGGAATAAAATCACTAGGATGATGGGCCTAGAAAAAGGTTTGTTGACTGACCATCACTATGACTGCATAATAATAGACAGCTGAGAGTAAAGTGGAACAGAGGGCCTTTCCGGGTAACCCTATGACCCTGGACCTCTCTCATGGGCACATGTCTGATGTGCATCACAACAGGAAGATGGGCCTTTACAGACTATTTTTTTATTTTTTCCCTCCTTTGTTAAGGTTATCAAAACAATCAACACAAGCTGTGCATGTATTAAAGAACAATTATTCATATGGGTTGTTTCAACTTGTAGGTTCTGGTATGGGCAAAGGACCTTCATGCAAATGTAATATGGGTACGATGATTCTTGTATTCAACATGCATTAATTTGCACTTATGATTTCAGTCTAATACTTATTAATCTAGACTAGAACTGACAATTAATTATGTTAAGCCTGGTTAACACCTGTCATTTTTTTTCAAAGTTGTTTTAAAAGCTTTGGTTCTGGTTTCAATTCCATGTCTAAATAGAATTGGGTTCCTGGTTCTGGGTCCAATTATTTAAGAAAATAAAATCAGACTCCAGTTCATGTTTCTGGTTCTTAAATTCAGACTTGGTTCTGGTTTGGTTTTTATTAATTAGAACCAGAACTGATGTACTTGCCCAAAATTGATCCTCTCCCTGCACCTCCTTTCTTGCTCGCTCCCATTATCAGCCCATTTTGCTATGTTAATTCACCTTTCATAAAAACTTATGCCTGTTTTTAATAGTGTACATAGGGAATGCATTACTTGGCGTAAAGAGCCCACGAGCTTTATGAAAATGTAATTGTCCACTGTGAGGAATTCTTGCACACCTTCACCACTGAGATATGCACTCACAAAAACCCGGTTGGAAGTGGAACTACTATGTAGTTGTAGTCTAACACGTAAAGCGGTTCAAGGTAAGTAAGGAAATTCTCTAAGGATCTAATGTGTTGTGTCCAACATCTACACATAACATCCTAATCTAACATGCATTGGATTTTTGAAAACCTAATTAAAAGGAGCCATGGTATAAAATCTTATAAGTTTTTTGTTTTATTTTTATTTATTTTTTATCAAGAGTTAAACTTTGAACTAGAAACCACTTTGCTTAAATTGAAGGAAAAAACAGACAATTCGATCCCCTTTACTTCCAACAAGTGTAGCTCCCTTATAGTAACTCCGATGATGCTGAAATTTTGGGAGAACCTTCTACACCTTCCAAACTAAAATTGATTTAATTTTGACACAAATCCAATGGTGGATTTGGGAGGAAAAATTAATTGAAGTAAAAATCCAGAATCTTTGTCATGGAATTCCTTCCATGGACTCCACCACAACACCCTCTACTTCCAACCAATGTAGTTCCCTGACAGCAACTCCAATGATGCTAAAATTTTGGGAGAACCTTGTACACCTTCCAAACTAAAACTAATTTCATTTTGACACAAATCTAACAGTGGATTTGGGAGGAACAACTAATTGAACCAAAATTCCAAAGGTTTTGCTACAAGTACTTGTTACACACAATTTCCTTCCATGTTTGATTCTTGCACACTCCTTTTCCATGAACACTTCTCCACACATAAGGACTAAACATTATTCCTCACACTTCCTCCTCCTCTTTCTTTCCTTCCCACATACACACAATACCTTCTCCCTTGGTAAACCTCCATGACCTTCCTTGAGCTTGTTTCCCTTATCCAATGAAAGCTTGAAATCCTTTGCTCAAATCAATGGCCTCCTCATCCTTCTAGAGCCAATGAAAATTGAGAATAAATTGCCATCCAATTGAGTTTAGGATGAAAATTCTTGGGCCCAATGAGACACAAGGAAAATTCCATCCTCCAATCAAATAGGATGACAATCTTCATGATTAATGGGATTGGAGGATTCATCCCTTCCTTTATCTTGGATATCTTGATGAGGTCTCTTGAGTTTGATCCTTATCCTTTCCGTTCGTTGACTTTCACATCCTATTTATTCATCCTAATTGCTTCAAGTAACTAACTACTATGATAGTTTATCGGTAGTAACTAGTAACGTCCTTGAATTCTTACTTGATTAATTCAATGGTTGAATTACCATTCCCTTGTACCATTTATTCTCTTGATATCCCCTACCTATTTATTTTACCATGTACTAGTTAACTATGTAGTACATAGTAAATTGGAAGTAAATTTGCACCATAAAAAACCCCCACATATTTCTAAATCCATCGTCGAAATTAGGGTTTGATGAATCCATAGATCTAGGATGTTTGAGTTTCATGAGGTTCCACCGTCATTCCCACACCTTACGCCTACCCTAATTTGTTAAATAAAAAGGCCTCACCCCCGTTAATACCACATTGTTTGTACTACCTTCTTGGTTTTTTGTCAATGCAGGTGAGAATTAGTCATGGCGGATGATGTCATTACACCTTCGAATCCTCTAGTTGCACCAATAGAACAAAAAGAGCTTGAAGAAGCACCGCTTGACGTGATTGTTTTTCAACAACCACGCGAAGAAGAACCGCCCAGGCGAATGGTGCGCACTTGAGTCGATCGTTCGGCATGGGATCGTCGATTGTCTCCTAACCCACATGCTTTAACAATTTATTTAGAGTTCGTTCCTGCTCGTGGAGCCGCGCCAGAAAGGTTTGAAGAGTGTCAATGCGAAGATGATGATGTCCGTCTCCATTGTCGAACGTGGGTTCCCGATGATGGCCATTATCGTTAGCTACGAGGGCCAATCAACCCCCTTTCCATGGAGCACCGAACCGAGTACCTCGCTCGCACCATTCGTCACATTCTAGATTTTTTACAATTGTGATCTATCCTTTAAATCGTTATAAAGTTATACTTCACCTGAAGTTACTCAGGCGGGAATGTTAATACTTAAGTTTGATTTGATTCTATTTAAAAGTCTAATAGAAGTGAAACTAAATAAAGATGTATTAGGACTACATCCTAAAAATCTTACAAGTACATCATTAGTGCTTGAAGATTCTTCTACAAACTAACTTAACCTTGTCATGGCAAATTGTTATTGTTAATTATGGGCTTGTATTCCCTATACCCTATAAATCACATCTAATTCTACATCCCCTTTCCCTTCTCTACAACATAAAAGGGATAATGTACTTTAAAAGGTTTACTAGGTGCTTAATTGATTAAGCGCTATATCAACTGAAATAAAGAAGTACTATATGCCTAGAAATATCACAAAAGTTGATTCAACTATTAATAATCACTACTTGCAAGCTTATAAGCATTCAAATCATTAGTACTAAGGAAAATTACGGAACTAAAGCTTAATTAATTGTTGAACTATAATCCATGGCTCACACCCACCTCCACAGGCACTATGGTTTTGAAAAGCCCACTATCCTGAACTACACTTCAAGATGGGTACCCGAAAGTTTGACAAGTTTGTGAATAATTTTGATGTTGCCATATGTTCTCTTTTCTATACCTCTTTCATAGAAGGATAAAGCATTCTTGCTAAACATCATACTTACAGCTTGTATTAAGAGCTTGATTTTGCAATAAAAATTTTACTACTTTGAACAGGGAATAAGTTCTAGTTTGCAAGGAAGTGGTCCCATTCTATGATTTACTATTGTCCTGAAAGGGGGCAATGTGCGGGCTGCATAGAAGGAGTTCTTTTGAATACCTTTGACTAAATACTTTTGTCAATTGCCATTTCAGCCTCCAACATTCTCAAACACCTACAAAAAATAGAAATCATTTGGCCTTAGTTTGACTAAGGATTATTGAAAAACTTGGAAATTCTTGAGCCTTGATGATGTAGACACATGGAGTATTCTTTAGAAAAAGCCATGTAAAGGCCCTGAACTTTAAAACACAGTGAGCTTTGATGCAAATTGATATACCAGTTACAAATTTAAATGAAGAACATAAGCACCAGCAGGAGTTTAGATGGGCATCTCAATTAGTTACAACGCAAAAAATCTACATCAATAGGCATCTTCATAGGTCAGATGAGCTTTTGAAATTATAATGCCAGATATCTATATCAACAGGCGTGTTCATAACCATGACTAAAAGTCCTTTGCAGGAGTACATTGGCCTACAAATGGCATTTGGATGGACCATTTGCTGACAACCCATCAGTCATGTCCTCTCTGACTCCTTGAATTAGTGATGCATATCCAAAGTGTTTGTTATCAAACAGCCCACAGACAAGTCATTCCACAAAATGTTGATTAGTTAGAGAAATTGTTTAGGCTTAATTATATTCCTCCATGCTCATAACTTCGGATTCATACTCAATTCTCAACTGTGATTCCAAATCATGGCAGTTACATAATTACACATTGGGGTGGCACTGCCAACAACGTGATGAAATTGCAAACTCCACTAAAGTCTTTTGAATACTAAATGCCATCCCATATCATGTCTGCCCTAGGTTTGCACTTTTTGCTTGTGCAAAAACTTTCTGCTATCATTCTTTTGGCCTACTAGTAAATCCATAACTCTTCTTCATTTTGGCTTAATGGTGCCACTATAAGTCAAAACCAAAACTAGGCCTATTCATGCATATCTATCTATGAAGGAAAGTTGTTTGTTTTGTTTGTCAAGTTGAAATCTCCCAAACCGCAACACCTTTTGCTACATTCTTGGTACCATTGGAAACCTCGAGTTGGTTTCATAATGTTTGAACCTATGCTGGAGAAGTTAATATTGAATATTTAACAAATTTTTCACTAAGAATTCCCTTAAATCAATACTAAACATTATACGAGAATTTGGGCATGCTCTTGGTATTGTTGAAAAGCCCTCAGTGAGTAGGTAGGATTTAATGAAGGTGTTTTGGAAATTCAATTAGTTTTTGAAAAAATGGTTTTGAAAGGAAAATTTAGTTGGGTAACCAATTCATATTTGGACCAATTGCACATGGTACACTAATAATGATTGTAACAAACTACAAGTTATAAGACTTCTAATTTGAATTAACCATAGATTGCATTCACTTTAGCCTTACAAAGTAGCTATGGCAATGAATAAAATGTTGACAATCATGGAAAGATAGCCCTTAAACTATTATGCATTTTTTAAAGAACCTTGGATTTTGTCGCAACCCTAGCCTTGGGCTTGTGACCAAAGCAAGGGCTTGCAAGGTTATGGGCCAACAAGGAAACCCATGAGTGAAGGAAAGTGTGAGTGAATGAACCCTCACACTCCCAAAAGAGCTTCCACTTTGAGAGTGGGAGTCCCGGTGGACTCCCAAATGTTCAGAATACAATCGCAAGGGTCAAAAACTAATGGCTCAAGGAGTTTTTTACATCATTGGAAAGCTATTGAAACGTAGATGTCTAACATGGGCTCGCATGACCCATTTGAACATCTGAAATTCAAATTATGACCAAAAAAAAGGTTGGGAGTCAAATTGCTAATTTGACTCCCAACCACTAAAAGTCGGGAATCACCCCGATTTCCTTGCGTGCAGGTGGCGTGCGACATACCATTGGAAAGATATCGACGAAAGTTCAACTTTGTTTCAAACTTCATCTCAATCGGAGGTCTGCACACAAAGTTATGGGGTCCCAAAGTTGTGGGAGTCTCAACTTTGGCAATTTCGAGACTCCCACTTGAGAGTCTTGGGACAAAATGCTATTTGGATGTGGGCCTCATGGAGAGACACAAAGTATACTATAAGGGGGAAGGTGGTGGCTTCCCCCCCAAGTCCGGGTCGCGGTGAGTCTTATGAATTTGAGTTTGTCGGTGACTCGTCCTAGCACCAAAAATGCTTCAACTATGCAGTAACCAACTTGTTGTTTGGTTTGTGTAAATCCAAGTGAGTGATTAAGTGCTTGTCATTATTCTTAGTCCCATCCCGGAGCTCCAACATGCCCCTCTACCCCTCAAAGTGCTACAAGCTAAAGAGCATGCCCTAACTCCTTGCTTTTCCGTTGTTTTCATTTCAAACTCACATTTGGAGTCTACCAAGGAGCCGAAGGTGTGTCAAATTCCAAGTATAATTTTTTAAAGAGAACTATGAAACCTTTCGAGAACATTGTGGTAAAATTTCGAAGGATATGAAAACCTCCATATAAAGTTTTGGTTGGTATTCTAGAACATGGTGGTTCCCTAGAATGAAAGGTTTTTTTTAACAAGTAAATGGTTTTAGATGTAGCTAAGGTATCGATAGTACTTTCAAGTTGTTAACCCTTGCCTCAATCAAACTATACCCAAAAAAAGAGGAATTGTTAGATATTAAATGTCAAATCTCAAATCATTAACAATTTTTTTTTTTTAATTTTGAATTATCGCCCTCATGCATCAACAAATCCATTCAGTTTCTTTTTTTTGGGTCAAATCTTCAACCGTTAGCAAAACCAAAACAAAAAAAGAAACACAACTTTAGAATTGTTACCCCCATGCATCAACATAACAATAAAACAATAAAACCCACAAGAAAATCAAAGCACTTTTAAGTTGTTACCCCCACATCAATCAGACCACAAAGATGTTTAAAGTCATTTAACCAATTTTGAAGATTCAACTTTCTTCTTAGCCACCTTATCACTAGAAGATTGTAAAAGACATTCCTACAACAAATGAATCTGATTTACAAGTATTACAAATTATAAAGAAGTTCAAAAGAACTTTTGAATTAATGCTTACTCACATGATATTTTAAAAGCATGGCCAAAATCAATTGACCTTCTTTGAAAAGACCTTGTTCCTCAATGAATTTCATATGTTCCTTAATCAATGTGTCATACATGTGAGAAAATGATCGGGAGAATTTTCCTGGGCTCCTTCACTCAAAAAATGGGCATCATTACACCAATTTTTAATAACAAGAATGAAGTGGTCCAAGTTGTTAATTCCAACATGAAATCATTGAAGATTTATGACAACACTAATGACAATGAAAATTTTGTCGAACTCAATCAATGATTTAGCCTACTATCTTGAGTACTTGATGAGCCAAAAATAACACATGCTCAAATTGCATTGATGTGTGATTCACATTATCATAAAAACATGGTTTTTCCACTAATAACATTATGGCTAAGATGATTGTAAAGTAAAATCTATTTGTTTAATATGATTGATGATGTTTAATTTGATTAAAATCAAATTTAAGTATGTTTGTTTCAATTTTGAAAACTAGTTATTTAGTCAAAATAGACACCACTATGTTGGGCATGCGTCATATGTGGCACCCACATGGAATTGTCTAATTTGACCAATTTGACTAATCTAACTATGATCGATCAATTATAATTATGACACTATTTTTTATGATGTGGCAATATTAAAATACTTTGAAACATATTATTTAAATATTTTTAATTTAATTAATAAAAAATTAAAATGAATTATGAATTTCCTGTTCTCATTTATTAAAAATATTCACCTAAAATTTAAGAAACAAAAATTGAAATATAATAAAATGACATGTGAAAAAATGGAAGATCAAACTGAAATTATTATCATTTTAAAATAATTTGTAAATGTGAAATTTGAAGTAATGTAACTTTTGCAAATTTGAAATATAAATTAGTAAAGATATTTTACAAAACTAAAGACATGTGATTTTATTTATGCAATTTCAGAAGTGAAATTAAATTAAATGATGGTTTAAATATATATTTATTTTTTGAAATTAAAAGGAGGTATACATTTCAATGGAATTATCAAATTAGAAATGAATTATGATATTTAAGATCTACATGTGTAAACAATTTCATTGTGAAACTAGTTATTTTATATAATAAAATTGTTGTGCATGATATTAAAAATAACTATACATTTTTCATATTTTTGCAATAACCAATTATATTACAACATGATGTGGTGGTTGGGTGGTAAAAACTTTGGATTGTGGCCAAGGAAGTGAAGATTCAAAGCACAATTTTGACATGTTATGTCCATGACATCATATCACAAACCCCATTCATCAAACTCAAATTTTATTTATTTTTCAACAATATAATCATAATTTTTCCATAGTTCAAATTGGAAATTTTTAAATAAAAATTTATATTTAAAAATATATTAATATTTTCAAGTCAATTAGTAGTTTTAGTCATCTTAGTCATTTCAAATAGTCATGTCAACCGGTTTTGATCATCTTCGTCATTTTGGACAATGAAAAAATAGTTAAATTTTTGGCATAATTGACTTGTTCAATCTAACTATTGACAACTTTGTCCAATTTATTTATTTTCATTGAAATTTCAATCATAAAAGCCATTGTAAAAACACATATTTGTTATAATGCCACCAAACCAAAGGATTATTGGCTTCTAGTAGTCATACACATAACTATTAAAAGATCTACAATACATTTTTCAATGTTGACATGATTGCATTATCAATAAAAACAATTTGCCCAAAGAAACAATTGATATCTTCAAATGTTGTTGGGTTTGTTATTTCTTCCACAAGGTTTAAATGCAAGTAAACCTACAACAATAACAAGTACACAACTTTAACATCATATTCAACAACAACACTAACAACTATATTGTTCACATAGTCTTGTATGACTTTAATGTTTTTAAAACAAAGGTCCAACATGATGACCAACATATTATGTGCCTTAACATCAATGTAAGAGCTAGAAAATGTTAGAAATGGTGTTAATACATGGATCACATGTGAATTCATCTTAAATTTGAATTCTAGCAATTCTAAATCAAAATTGCTTCAAATCAAAGGTTTGAATTTTGACCATTTCAAATTTCATTGAAATACACAAGGTGAAAGCAAATGCACATGCATTTAACAATGTTTAATACACATTATTTGACCATTGATGGCAAGGTATTTGTAATAGCTTAAGCAATAACCCAAGTTTTGCACATTCCAACTTGTGATGAAAAATGTAAAAATTGTTATCACCTATAGCAAATGAGGATTACATTTCAATATTCTAATATCTCTTGGAACATAAAGACTTGTGGTGCAAATTGTGTTTTCACAAAAGTTTTAATCATCCTTCTTGGTAGCCTTGCAATAATATGATAATCCTTTCATTATTGTTTCCCATTCCTAAATTTTAAAATCCAAGTTATAATCTTTTACAAGGATGTTTAAACATTTTTCAAATTCATTTCTAAAAGTTCAGCACACACTTTGAAATCATCACAACAACCATCATTACCACGAATCATGGTTTTTAAAAAGGTTCAAGTTGACTAATTTGTCATTTTGAATAGTGCACATGTACATTTTGACTAAAGGCTAAGGGCTTCAATGACACATGTATTTATTGATTAATCAACTTGACTATAGTAATTTATTTAATTAAATACATATAATCAAATTGTATAACATTAGTCAAAATGACTATTGTCTTTAATCAAATTGAACATTTAATCAAGATGGCCAATGATTTTTAATCAAAATGATCAATGGCTTTAATCAAGTTGAACATTTAATGAAGATGACCAATGATTTTTAGTTAAATGCGACATAGTCTACTACCCTATGTATCTACCTCATACCTATTCACTCGCCTATTTACTTAATTAACTACTTACCTATTTATTACCCACCCACCTACCTATTATTTATTTATCTACATACCTACCTACCTAAAACATAGGCATGGTAAAGTAGTCAACTAAATCTCCTTGGCAATTTACTTGAGAAGTAAAAGAAAATAACAATAAAATTCATTAAAAACCATTTGTATGTGGAATATTTTCATTTTATTGATTAAAAACAAGACAATTTTTCACTATTATGTAGTAACTTTCAAATTCCATAATATAAAAGTAAGTTGAAAGTAGATTTTTTAAAATACAAGTAGATTTTGCAATTTACTTTTCATCTATTTTTTGCACTATGGACTTTTGTAAAATATGTGGTAAGTAGGTTCTAACAAATAAAAAATAGAATTATTTTTTATGGAGATTTTTAAAATAAAATTATTTCTATATCCATACCTAGTATCAATATGTTTCATTAAATTAGATGTGTTAAGGATTCCCAAATCACAAATTTACCATGCTATAAATGGGGATATATTTTTCCTACTTTTAGAATTGATTTGTTTTTAATCTTTTGGAAATAGATTCTTACAAATGTAATAAATGGCACCAAGGGTATTTTATCATACTTCCTTCCACTTTGATGTTATTTTATGGCATTTATATGCATGACATAAGATAAAAGTGCAAACACATTTTATTTTTATATATTTTCCCATGTTTTTGCCCCTTATTTATATTTTTTCACTTTTGTATAATTTACCTAAGTTTACCTATCTACATACTTACATATAATCTACTTATTTATCCACCCATTTACCTATTTAAGTTTAACCGCTGGGTTTAACCATTATGTTTAACCACTATGTTTAGCCATTAGGTTTACCCAAATTTTAGTCATTAACTTTAACTTAAATTTAGCCACTAGGTTTAACCATTATGTTTAGCCATTAGATTTGGCACTAAGTTTATCCAAAATTTAGCCATTAGGTTTAATTAAAATTTAATCATTATGTTTAGCCATTAAATTTGGCACTAAGTTTAGCTTAAGTTGAACCATAATTAGATTTGGCATTATGTATAACCTATGCTTATGCATTAGGTATAACCATTAAGTATAACCTAAATTTGGGCACTGTGTTTAATCATTAAATTTATTCACAAGGTTTAATTTAAGTTTGTCCATTATATTTAACCAAAAAGTTTAGTTTAATTTTAGCCATTATGTTTAACCACTAGATTTAATTATTAGGTTTAGTTAAAGTTTAACCATTATGTTTAGCCATGACATTAAGTGAATAAGTTTAGTCATTAAGTTTAATAAGTTGATTTAATCATTATGTTTAGCTTAATTTTAGCCACCAATTATCACTTAGGTTTAGTTATTATGTTTAATGATGTGAAATAAACATGTGAAATAAAAAACTTGACAAAAGTCAAACATTTTTTATGGTTGTAGTCCATTAGTAAGGACTTGGTTTATTTTGTGAAGGTTTGGGGTTCAATTGCTAACATTTGTAACCTATGTGCATGTTTAAAAGGTTAAGAGGTAGGTAGGTTAGATTAAGGTAGTTTAGTGAAATCCGGTTAGGTTAAGTTAGGTAGGTTAAGCTAGGCTAAGCTAGGCTAGCACCTACCTCTTTAAATGCCTTTTTTCGACCTACTTGGACCTCTTTACTCCCTACTTACCTACCTAACTATTAATTTTAAAAATAATAATCCAAAATAATTTAATTTAGGTATAAATTTGACCTAGTCAAATGGTCCACTACTTACTAATCAAATAATTAGTCACTTTATAAGTCACTTTATTAATTGAAATGAAAAAGTCCAAATTGATTACCTAGTCACGTTGGCAAATCCAAATTGATTTGTCCATATTAATAAGGTGATTTTTTTTTATGCTTGTCATTTTGGGTATTTTGACTAGAAAAGCCAATAAAAAAAAACTATGAGTTATAGTATTGAATATTGACATGTTTTTGACATGAAATGGCCAAAATTTGATCTTCACAAATGGGATAGATAATTGAAAAGAATGAGTAACAACACTTGTCAATGCCAAAGTCAAGGTACTTAGATTCAACCTTTTGTCCTTGACATAAGTAATGATTTTGTTGAATAAACCAAATAAGCCAAATAAGACCCATACCTAGTTTGCCATGCTTGCACTTGTTTTGTTATGCACCCCAAAATTCCCATTGTGGCATGTGGGTTTTAATAAATTGGTAATAGATTTGACAACCATGGCAAAGGTTTGATGTCCACCACAAGACATCCAAAAATCAAAAAACATTATGCAAATAATGCATGAAACATGTGAGGGTAGAATATATATTTTCAATTTTTTCCACAATGTTTGGTAGCATATTTGTCATTAATTGATGTTGAAATGGAAACACAACATGCGAAACTCCTTTTGTGGGACATTTTCCATTCATTTTAAAACCATGCACCTTAGTTGTGGATTCTCAATAGAGGACAACAAATTGTTACCTTTCAAAATGTATAAGAACAAGTTTTCAAAAAAGGCATGTTGTGCAAGGTTACTTTTGTTATAAGGTTATTAGTTGCTAAAAAACTTGATGAAATCATAGAAGGAAGGATATTCTTCCTTATTTTGTTTTTCTTCATTGAATTTCATCACCTTGAGCTTTCTACACCAAGAACAATTCCCACCTCTTGCATTCTTTCACATGTTCAAGAAATACATGTTTTTTCCAAGATGTACCATTATCTTTGTTATAGTTCACAAGGCCCTTATTTTTCCCATGGGAAACATTTTTAGCATTGATATCAATTGGATTGTATTAACAAACAATACATTGTATGATTTGAGGATTACAAAAATAGATTTGTGCACCATCATGTTGACAACCAAAAACCCCTAATAACTTGCAATGCAATGTCAAGGATATCATATACTTTAGTTGGCTAAAAGTTTTGAAATAAGAAGTGGCCAAGATGAATCTCCCTCGAGATTTTATGCTTCCTATGATCCTTCAATAATACTTTTAACAAGAGACACAAATTCACCATATTATTCATTGTTTTCAAATGCTATTATGTGAAAGAAGACAAAACAACTATTGTTCCCTTTCAACTACAACATAAACACAAACACAACAACAATATGTTCTTATGTCCTTTTAATTACAATATAAACACAATAACAATAAAAAAAAATGGAAGGTCATTAAAATCATTTTTCTAGAGGTTTATTGTAAATCGAAGCATGATGTAAAAACTTTGAAAACACACATGGCAACATCTTTGATTTGCAAAAATACATCAACACAAAGAATGATCAACTAAGCTCACATATACACATGGGTCTTTTTCATATATTTTCAGATTTTTCCATTTTTTCTTTCAAAGTCAACTTATCTCCATCTCTTGCATAAATCCTAGTTATTGGCAAATTAATGTCAGCCACCCTATCCTTAAGAACTAATTATTTTAGTGGTGGTTTCATCTCTTAATAAATAAGAAATGATAAGTCCAAACCCACCATTAATAACAAAAAAAAAAGTACGCATAGGCCTTGTAAGCCAACTAGACTAAGAAATTTACCCATTGGGTCCAACCACATTATTAAAAGTCACATGTGCCCCCTTAGACCATTTTTTTTTTTGAAAAATGTTTTAAAAATTTGTTTAATATGTCTTTCAAAATAAATTAAATTTCTTTAAAGTAGCCTTAATACTATTATGTTAAGGTATATATTAAAAAAACCAAAAATATGTCATAAAAAAATATTTTCAAATTGTGCTTTTAGTGTTAAAAAATTTTTTAAGTTGTTTTTAGGTAGCTTTTAAACAATTGTTACAAAGATTTAAAAGTCCTTATACATATTTTTCACTCATTAAATTGATTCCAAATTTTTATGACATGTACATAATGTATTCACAATAACATTTTATGTAAAAAAGATTATTTATTTGTTATTATTATTATTATTATTTATAATTCAAAGTTAAAAAATAAAGTAGTGGCTACGATTACTAATGGTACATGTTAGTATGATTGCATCCCATTAATAAATTTTTCTTTTGTAATTCCATTTTAGAATTAACCTTTGATTATTTCCCCTTTAAAATAATTTTATGAAGATGATTTTCATTAGTTAACATTGACATTCATTGCAAAACATTATATAAGAGGAAATAATGAAAATACATTTTTTTTTTAAAAGGTGCAAGGGGAAAAAACGATCAAAGCATGAAAAACAAAAGAAAAGAAGGGTGACAACATACTTAGAAGTTGTCAAAGTTACTAAAAGAATTCTTTTGGGGATTTACCACAAACCTAAGCAAACTCAACAACAACATAGATAAGAAACAAAAAGAAAAATGCCTTTGGTGGGGTACTTGGATCTTGTAGTGAATGACGTTCAATAAAGGTTATTAAAAAATTAAAAAACACATAATCGATTGACAGCAACCATTTCGGTAGGGATAAAAAGAAGAATGTTCAAAAGCTCAATAGCTTAAACTTAAACCTAACAAGATCTAAAATTGAATGTGAAACAAGTGGGTTGATGTGTGTTGGATTCAATCAATGATGATATTTTAATCAATTCTTGGATTTATTCTAAAAGTGGATATTATAATTAAGTTGAACTCCAATTTAGGTTTATATTCAATTCCAAAATGTTGGATTGAATTCTAGGTAAGGTTTATGGAAGCTAGACCCTAACTTAAGGATCTTACCCACCCAACCAAATACCCATCCAATATTGGTTTGTAGCCAAAGTCTAGTTCTACTAGGATGTTGGTTTGAGGTTTGGTTCATGTTCTACCAATGCAACCCTTTGATCCATGGGTCACACAATTAAATTAAATTCCAAAATATGATGTGAAATTGGACAACAATAATACATAGGAACATTATGTGATTTGAGAGGTGGGATGTGTAAGAACTGTTAATTTTTTTGTGAGAAATGCAAATCAATTCATTTGCAATGATTTTTTTCATATGAATTTTCAAGTCCAACTTGAAAAATATGATTTCTTCCTATACAAAGATTTTTTTTTTTTTTTCCAACATTTTTTAACAAGTAGAAAAAATTGTTGTTAGAGTGCATGATTACATGAATGAATTGTGCAATCACACATCCAATGAATTGAAGTTTAAATTATCACTATTATTTTTCACCACTTCATTTCAAAGGCAAATGTTTTCCAAATTTATCACATGAAATGTAATTTTCCTCTCACCAAATCAATTGACATTTGTGATATTTAAAAAATATCAATGACACCCATGAAAAGGCCAAACATCTGATGCAACATACTGAACTTTTTAATAAGAAATTGAACCTAATTTTCATGGATCGTGGTGGAAGGCTTGACAAATCAAGCAACTTAAAATTCCTTAAAAATACAATATTTGCACAACATAATGTTAAGCAGTGATTAGAAACAAAAGGCCAATGATTCTTTTTCCATTTTGAGTAATTTTTTTAAAAATGGATATTTGGTTCTAATAAGTAGCCACAAATACAAAATGAAGCTTAAATTTGGATAAATTTTCATATGCATGATTGCCATTTTGATTACATAAAAAATTGACCAAAACACATGAATATGTACTATGTGGTAGTGTACAAGATCAAATGGAGACTTAGTCGAAAGTAAGTAAAGACAAAAGTCTTTCAATAATCTAAAGCTTAATAAATTTTTTAAAAAAAAATTGATTCTAAGTATAATGTGTTGTGTTTAATATGTGGAAGATGAAATGTTTAAAATATTTTCAAGGTATAAAACTTCATGGCCTCCAACTCACATCGTCTAATATGTGAAGCAATTTGTGGTTTAAAGGATTGATACATTTTCATTTTTACTTCCATGAAAATTAGAAAAACAACCCAATGGAAAGGGAAAGTGAAGAATGAAAATATACATTTCCTTGTAAGGTTGCCATGTGCGATGTTTTTTATGCAACATGCATTTTTAAAAATATCTTTAAATATGGTTAAATCTTTGTGTGCATGATGGCCACTTAGGCTACATAAAAAAATTCACAAAAACCCATTAATATGTATGATTTGGCAATCTACAAGATCAAATGGCAACTTAGTTTAAAAGTAAATAAAGACAAAAGTTGTGCAATAATTTAAATTTTTCAGAACTAAAAAAATAGTGGCCAAGATGCTCCACATACTTGAATTGGGTATCACCAAGCTATTAATTAAGCTAGCCAAGGAGAAGGACAAGGAAAGAGGAAAGGAAAGGGAGGCGACTATCTGCTAGAAAATTGTTTCGTCGAAAACACTTGTTGATTAAAAACAATGGAAGGTTCTAATTTCAAGGGAATGTATATAGCCAAATTATTGGCATTAATTCAAGTAATTTAGTTGAAGGGCATGCGATTACCTACATAGCCAAAGAAATGACGAGTTTCGTAGTCTTGGCTAAATAGGGAATTTAGGTAAACTAGGAATACCATTCCTTATACTAAGTTACAAGATTTTTTAGCACTAACAAAGTTTGAAGCAAGTAAAAATAACATTGAATTTGGCATTGCCCATGTCATTGACATCTTGCTCTAGAACTAGTTTCCAATAGACTTGAGATTTATATTACCGAATTTTGAGGAAGGGGATGAAGGTGTTGCTTGGACAACATCGAAAACTTAAGTTGTAAAAGGCAACAAAGTTTTGGAAGCGTGTTTTTAGCGTGCACCCATTGATCTAGGCAAGGAGATGGAAGATTTTGAATAATTGGTGGGATGAGTTCCCAACCAAAAACCTCACAATAATTGAAAATTTTGCCAACTTTTGTATTAATTTTATGATCCTAGAACTTAGGGCAGCTTCATACTAGGATCTAATATCATCATTAGGGAAGTGCACTTTCATTGATTAATCATTGAAAGCATCAAGTTCTTGCAAGAAGGGAAGAACATAAAATCCAAATCTGAATCAGTTTGAATAACTTTTCGGTGCAAGGCCTCCATCGAAATTCAATTTGATGCCTGCAAGTACTAAAATTCCTGCAAACTTCTTTAGTTAGTTGCATTGTCACTTAGAGGGAGAAACAAATCTAATAAGGGACATACCAGAATTGGACATTCCACCTAAATGTTTTTTTGATGGAACTCTGCCACATAACTCAAGAATGGTAACAGAAGATTACCGGCCCCCTAACACTTCCTTTTTGGTACAAAGAAAATGTTTTCCATGTCCTATCGTAACCGAAACAATAATGGTTCCTTTGGTTTTATTTTCATTGAAATCTTTGGAGGACCATTTACTCCATTTAATAAAATTTGCCCATATCATGGGCAACATTTCAAAGGCTTTTTAGTTGGCCACAACCAAAAAGAACTCTACATAGGAGGTGTTGTAGAAAAGCCTTTAGGAGATAATCGATATTTGAAAGGCCAACTGCATACTACCAATTGGTGGGATGCTCTAACCATCTAACATTTGCAAGTTGAGCTGCAGAATTTGGAAAGCTTTAAAAAAAACGTTAGGGAGTTGGAAACCAAAAACTCCAACCTTCGAAATGAATTTATTGAATTGCACAAATGGTTTACCAAAATTGGTAAGATTTTAGGCTCCATCGATTCAAAACAAGCTATGTTAAAGCAAATTTTTTAAAAGGAGCAAACCAATCAAAAGGTTGTTGAACAATCTTTGAGATTGACCAACAAGCTACTCAAAACAACAAAGGTGAAGGTGGAGCGGTTGGAGGGCCAAAACAAAGTGTTTACTGAAAAAACATAAAAATAGTAGAACTAAAGTTGAAGCAGTCCACCAAAAAAATCCAATTGCTATAGCAAGACTTAAAGGAGATGAAGTAAAATCCGGGCATGGTTATAGAGGAACTTGAGGCCTTAGAAATGGAGATGAAAATGTTGTGATAGAAGGTTGAACTCATCGATCTTTGCCACAAAGGAAAACTTGACAATTTGAAAATGGAATATGCTTTCAAGAAGGCAAAACTCTTTATTTACTAATAAAGGAGTAAGAAAAACCAAGCATAATAGTGGGAATTGGCAAAGAATAGGTGGTTGAGTTCAACCGAGAGGCATTTGAGTTTTATTGAAAAGATGAGAATTGTACTAGCTACACTTAGAGACTTATCAAAAGGTAATGTTTCATTTGGTTATGTTACCTTTCAATTTCGGCAAAACACAAGCTCAATCCATATTGGAATCCAAATTCGACACACATAGCCATGAAAAACATAGTGAAGGCATGCGGATGGAGGTGGATTTAGTGGTTGCACTAGAATCACACCTTAACAAATTGGAGGTGGCCTCCAATATTGGAATTATTTTTAGTGATATAAACTTTTTTGGTGGCGCAAAAGGTTCTGTATCGATTCAAACCCTTGCCTTTTAGGAGTTAGAGCATTTTCTTGTGACACGATTAATTCGACTTTTTTCGATACAATAGACAAAGACGAATAAAAGGCTCCAATGGTTTGAAATGGTGTGGAGGGTGTTGTTTTTATTTTGATACAATTGAAATCAGTTGTTTTCCATGTTGCTACTACACTGAATTCTTTTACCACATCAAAAGATGTAGGATTAGATGTTAAGGAAAAAGTTGTAAATGTAACATAGGCTACATTTATTGAAAAGTAGTGTAAACAATATTGACTCTAATTACTAATACAATCCCAATTAGAAAGGGGGATGATGTTGAAGGTAAATTTTATTGAAACTAGAATTTTATTGGGTTTTCTATTGAAACCAAAATTTCCCTACCAAAATTCATTTACCAAATTTTCTTTATTGAAAACCTTGTAATCAAAATTAGTTTTGACTACTAGTTTAAACTAAGTTATATTTAGGACCAATTTTTTTGGGATTGGGCTAATTGTTAATTCCATCATTTTTATTTTTTTTTCTTAGAAGTACAAAAGGTTCATTACCTTTGAGGACTATATAGGGGAATATTTTATGGAATAAATTACCTTTTTCCTACCATAGTTTTATACGTGGAAGTTCTATGTGTTGTTTTCTCTTTGTATGTTGTGAGTATTTTGTCTCGTTGTATGCAAAGTCATATTCCTTATATTTGCTTCAAGTTTGTATCTATAGAAAGTTATGAAGTTGTCCTATTAAAATTCGATAGTCCATTTCATGTTGAAGCTTTTTTGCTTACCTAAGGAAAGTAGGAATATTTTATCTTTTGTTCCCTTATTTTATTCCTTTCAAAACTTGATAGTTCACCAAGTGGCCTTAAAAAAACTAAAATTGGTTAATCCTTGTTGTGGATGATTTCAAATCCACCTACCTCACAATTTTTACTAAAAAACCTTACTTAAAAGTGGGGCCTTATCAATATGAAAGTCAAATGTGAGGCAAAAGCTAAGCTTAGGTGTGAATTTTGGGAATGTCTAATTCCATTGATCATATTCAATGTCAAAATAAGCCACCATTTCTAGTAATGACTAACAACAAATATGTTTGACATAGATAATTAACCAAGTAGGAGCAACATGGATCATGGAAGAAAGGAAAATATGTAATTTGTTTTTGACCAAACATGATTTTTTTTGGCCCATGGGGTAATGGACCACCCCACCTTTTTATTTTTAAAATTCTAAGAAAAACAATTGTAAAAGCTTTCAATCAATCATGATTATTTTGGACCATGGGTTTAATAAACTTTGCACCCACCTTTAAAATATACAATTAATAAAACTTGGAAAAAAATATGTATAAAAAAAATCCAACCAATCACAAATCTTTTGGTCCATGGGTTAACAAACTTCATGCCCACCTTCAAAATTTAACATCATTAATGATTAAATTTTTTTGAGAAAAAAATCATGACAATTTTTTTGTAGATCAATCAATTTTTTGGGTTCATGGTCTAACAAATGTCCAACCCACTTCTAAAAAAAGTTATAATTTTCTTTTTGAGTTTTGGACCATCAAAATTTAACCAATGATGGTGTTTTGAATGCATGGTTTAAAGGGCTTGTTGCCAAGACCACCTTAAGATGGGTGGTCTAATGAACTTGTTGCTAGGCCCATCTAACACCTCAAATAGGTGGGCTTAGTGACAAGCCCATTTAAACCATGAAACATTATCCATAGTGCATTTAATATTGATTTTCAAAAAAATTCATTCATTTACATGTTCATGGTCCCTTGGTCTTTCAATGTTATGTAAAATGAAATTTGAACCTTAAAATTATTTTTCTTTCTATCATAAATTTTCTATTTTGATGATCCTAGGCTTTCAAGTTATGGTGTGAAAGGGGTTTAAGAAACCCCTTAATGATTGTTGGGGTTTGTTCCTATATTGATAATCACCCAACACTAATATCTATTATGTATGTTATGGTATCTAGAAAATGTAGCATTGGTATAACAAAATTTGATGAATAATAAGATCCCAAAGCTAAACTTGAGCAAAGCCCCAAATTTTAAAGGATCTAAGGACTTTACAATGGTTGATGAATTCAATAGAGGTCATGTTGAAAACTTGAACATGAAACCAAGATAGTAGAATTTTCCCCTATGATCTTTTCCAATTTATAATGTTACACCCATGTAATGTTGACAATATGGGTTAAGGTTTAATTTGTGGTGAAGTGACCTTCACTCAAGCAACCTATTCCATCTTTGCATTATAGAGACTAGAGGCTACCTTTTTATTTCTAAGCCTCTCAATTGATTTGTTGAACATTGGATTGCAAGCAAAAGAATTTACAATTGGGAATCCATGTATCTCAAAGCATGCATGAGATACATGCATGCCAAGATAAAATTATGTTGTTTATATGCATGTCCTTCTTCATTTTGCGTAGGGAAGCCAAGACTCTTGATATTTCAATATGTGAAATGTTTAATTTTTTTTCTCTTATTGTTGTTATTTTAAAAATAAAATTTATTCATTACTCTTTTCTCGCTTTTGCACTAATTATTGTTCAAGTTTCATTTTTAATTCTCAAGTTATGTTTGGTTGCATGTCATGTTTTGATTTTATCTTTTCATCAAGTTTCAAGCATGGTCATATTTCCATTGTGCATCTTGATATGACATATTTTGGTGTTTCCTTTCAACATGTTTTGATATAATCAACACGACTTGTTTTAATGTGTACATCATGGTTTTGTCCCTTATTTCATTGTCATGTTTGATTGATTAGAAATCATGTTTTAATCATCACATGTTTTTATCAATTTCTTGTAAGATATCATCTTTTGTTTTTATCAAATTATTGATGTTGCACATACCATATGTTTTCCATATGGAAATGTTGAACATGTTTCATTAAGTAAATCATTCAAGTTTGCATTCATAAATGGTTTTATATTTGTATCACTAACTCCGGTGTCTTATGTGAAATGTTTTCAAGTTCAAGATTGAAATCACAAAACAATATGAAGAGTTCACAATCTTGATATACACATGTTTTAAGAATACAAAAGATGCAAGGAAAAGTTCTATAAAATAAGAATGCCACATGAAAAATGCAATTTGAGATGAATTGTGATCACATGAATAAAAACCTTCCATGAATTTGATTTCAACATTGCAACTAGGATTAACTTGGCATTCAAACAAATATTTTAGTGTTAAAAGTATTTGCAAACATAATAAAACTTGAGAATAGAACCTTTGGTTTGATTGAACTTGAAGATGACAATCAAAATGCAAGATGGGACTACACCAAATGAAAATAAACAAAAGAAGAAACTCAAAATTTCTGTTCAACCCAAGATGATTTGGGTTTCTTCTTATTTTTTATGTTTTGTTTATGTTTAGTGTCTACCTAGGAGCCTACCTAGGATATGGGATACCTAAGGGCTATTTAAAGGGCTACTTAGGGAAACACCTAGGAGTTTACTTGGGTTATGGGATACATAAAAGTACCTAAGGTTGATTCATAGGTGAAAAAGGAGTTACATAGGGCTTACATAAGGGCTTACTTAAAAGGCTACCTACGGTTGATTCATATCTTTTTATGTAAACTTTATGTGGTTTTAAAATAATCCTGAGGTATCCCCAAACATGGTAGGTTTAAGGTAGGTCCCTAAATAACCTATATGTAACACCTTATGCATTCCTATTGTAATTTCCTATGTTAATTTTTGATAACTTTTATATCAAACAACCACTTAGTGCACCTTAGATAATTTTTAATTATGCATTAAATAACCTTTGAAGTAGTCTTTAAGTAGGTCTTACCCTAGTTAACCCTCTACTTTAAGTAGCCCCTTAATTTACGTGGTGATAATTAGTAATTTAGGTGGACTATAGTGTGATTAGAATAAAAACTATGGTGATCATTAGGGGTGTTCATGGTTAGTTTTGAGAAAGAATCCTCACTTGCTGAGGTTTATGAATAATTAAAAAGAGAAAATGGGTGAGCTTAATGAATAACACAAAAGGGAAAATGAGTGGGTACACAAAACAAAAGGCAAAATGAGGAGTCCTATATGGATAACTTTATTGTGTTGTGCATTTTCACAAATGTCAAATTCATTCTTCATAAGGATTTGCCTTGGATCCTAGTAAAATCCTAGAAAGGTTGAATGAATATAAGTTACAAGGCTCATCGTGAAGCACCATGATATTTATCATCAAAACATTTTTTTCATCATAAAAATTAGGCGAGACATGATTTCTCATGAAGCATAATAACATGAATGCACAATATGGGGGGAAAAGGCAAAGCTTTAATGTGGGAAATTTCTAAGCATAATAATGAAGGTTGAGAACATAAGTTTCAAGGATGTTTTGGATGTATGCCTATGAGAATTATAAAATAGTGAAGAAGCTTAAGTCTTGGCATCCTTGTTCACATGACAAGATTTTTCTTATTTGGGGATATTTTCAAGCGCGTCGTCACCCTAACCCTAATCCCATAACAATTCATTTCATTCCCCATTCCATGACAAAATTGATATGTGGTACTGCATTGAACATAGGTAGAGCTCAGGTATATCATATCTAACTTTATTGCAATGTCTTCTCAAAAGCATGGGAATCTAGAAACATGTGGCAACTTGCAAGACTCAAAACATGAAGACAAACTTTAGGGTGGTACTTCAAAGCGTTACTTAGGGGCCAGAGTGAATGCGCACCGACTCTTTCCAACGGGTGCTCACTCTAGAGTATCTTTTAAACAACTTGTGTTGTACTTGGTTTATATACAACATCGATGCCTAAGCTTTACACACTCTCCAATGTCAAGCTATGTGTATGTAAATTATTAATTATTTCATTAAGTTAAAAATAACTAGCTGGAATCAAAAGTAGAAAAGCACGAAATAATATTTTTTTGAAAACTTGAAATAAAAAATATTCAAAAAACTTGTGACCATTCGTTACAAAACCTGGAACTGGATGAGTGAAAGACAACCTACAACAGCAGAAAGAGCTTAATGCTAACTAATCTATGTCGTCACAATTCATGTTTCAGCCATTAGGCTAGGCCAAAATAGGCGATGAGCACAGTTGGAATATTAATTTTGGCTTGGTGAATTTTTTGGGCTAAATTTCTTTCCAGAAAAAAAAAGGCCAAAAAAATCAATTTTTTTTCAAAAAAATTGTCATGTTTCTACACATTTGTTCAAGCAAGTAGAAAGATATAGAAGGGAATTTAATAAATTTCTACTCTCATAGCTGGTTTATAGCCTTGGATAAATCTCCTTGTGGATGATCCAAAATCACATATTTTCAGAAATTCAAAATTAAAAAAAGAAGCGATTTAAGATGTTTTTGGGTCAAGTGA
>Ga0209611_10001979_pt1 | contig 35826 bp, 31 predicted proteins | sample S1TSphgellanicum_3_FD_187693 | JGI IMG/M metagenome (GOLD analysis project Ga0209611, IMG submission 187693) | Host-associated microbial communities from peat moss isolated from Minnesota, USA - S1T2_Fc - Sphagnum magellanicum MG (SPAdes) (version 2) | ecosystem: Host-associated > Plants > Peat...
TCCCTGTTCTTTTCCCTTTCTGTCTTTCTTTGTTTCTTTGTCTGGTCTTTGTTGTGGGGTCTGTTGCTAGCCAGTAGTATGGCTGAGTCTTCCCGTTGCTTCCGGAATTGCAGCAGAAACTCAGTTCACAGGATGGTGCTTGTCACCGGCCTTTACCCACTATAGGGAGCTGATGAAGTCAGTGGGGAAGTTGTGATAGTTAAGTCACTATCATACATACTACTATTGATGGTACTGGAAGAGGTGTGAAACTGGCACTTTTGTTCATGCCGGTGTGTGTTTTTTTGTTTTTTGTCTCCCCTTGTGTGGTTCTTTCTGTGGCTTCCTGAGGAAGTGTTAGCCTTGCTGTTTCTTCTTCATCGTGAGAATGGAGATTTCTCTATTCTTATGAAAGATATATCTTTCTTTGCATTTTTTGAATCCTATCTTCCTGAGCTGCTGTAATATTTCTCATCATTTCTCTCATGCGTTTGTGTTTATTCAGAGGCGATCGAAAAGAGGGCGTGTTGACAAGAAGGAGATATTGGGTCTCGCAATTTGTGTTGACGAGGTAAGGAACCATTCAGTTTTATGTGAAGATTTCCTATGTGTGTCAGAATGGTTATTATTGGTTGACCTCTTGAACTAAGTCTCAAAAATTTTCTCACTGTTTTGTGTCTGTTCAGAAGCAATTCAGAAGAGAGCTTGTTGATGAGAAAGAGACATTGGGTCCTCCAATATGTATCAATAAGGTGAGGAATATATGTCTTATTTATGCAAAGACTCCTTATGTGTGTCGACTTGTGGCTGTTATTTGTTGATCTCTGGAACTAATTCTCAGAAATTCTCTCGTGGTGTTGTATTTGTTCAGAAGCAATTCAAAAGAGGATGTGTTGTTGAGAAAGAAACATTGGGTCCTCCAAGCATTGACGAGGTAAGGGACTCTTCAGTCATATAGAAAGAGTTTGATTTTTCTTTGGATTTGCTATTGTTTGGTTAAGCTGTGGAGCTAATTCTCAGAAATTGTCTGTTTTGTGTTAATTCAGAAGCAATCTAAAAGAGGCATTGTTGAGAAAGCGACTTTAGACTCTCCAAACCGTATTGACAAGGTAAGAAACCTTCAGAATGTGCAGTCTTATATACAAATTGTGTGTGAATGGCAGAAATTTCTTGATCTCTAGATCTAATTCTCGGAATTTCTTTCATCTGTTTGTGTTAATCCAGGAACAATTGCAAAGAGATCACGTTGCTGATAAAGTGGCTTCAGATCCCCCAAAATATATTAATGGGGTAAGGAGTCTTCAGTCTTATGCAAGGACTTGAATGCCCTCTTCCTTTAGTGTGCATTAGTTGGAATAGTGTGGCAAGCAAATACCTTAGGAACAGTGTTTTATCGGTAAAATTTTGTGATGTAGCCAAAGTGCCAATCATCCATATATTTATGTAAGTATGAAATTGAAAAACATTTAAGGGTTCACCTAGGTACCTCAGCTGACTGTAGGAAGAAAAAAAATGAAGTGATGTGGGTCACCTAAAAAAAACTATTGTCTTCAATCAGAGACTTCATAAATTGCCAAAATCCATTAAGCTACTATACTCTATAATGAATCTAAACACAATATCCTTGCCTTGGTAGGTAAGGCCAAAAAAGAGGTTTCTGGGCTTTCCAATACAATGTACAACTCTTACAACTCATCCATCTGGATTGTGGATGAAGTAGGTGTAAGTATTGATTGTTGAGTGGGTAATCAGTCTCCATCATGGTAATCATTTAGTGATAGATTCATTATAAGTTGTAGGGTTTTGGTACATTGATATCATGGGCCCCAATGGAGGCAGGTGTTGTTGTCAATCAACCCACCACCACCATTATGAATCACTACCCCCATAGTATAAGGTACAATTGTGCAATTGCAATCCAGGACTCTTCTTATGATGCATACAATAGTTTGGTGATCTTGCAACCTTTGGTGAAGCCTATTGAAACAACAGCAGTAATTGTGTTATCAGAACAGCTGAAAGGACGTATGCATAAAATACCAGTCATATCTAGATTTCTACACTCAGGGATGTGAGGATGAAAAGGTTATCCTGGAATCCTTCAAGAGGATGAAGTCACAAAACTTTAGGTATATATATATGGAAGTTTTGCAAATATATCAATATTAATGTTAATGTGAGGCATGTAATTTAAAACCTTTAACCCCAATCAGGGATACATAACAGTTGCTGTAAGGTAGTTGATGTAAGGTAAACCTTTATCATGTTGTGCAAGCAATAAGTCGAAGCTTTCTACGATCTATCCATAAAACTCATCTTGAAAAGCTCCAAAATTCTCGTTAGGTGAATCCTCCTCAAGTTTCTTTGAATAAAAAAAGAGGGGGATTTTTTTTCGGGGGTAGGGGTGTGGGGAGTGACAGTATTTCATTTATTGTGATTATCATCATAATTATGCACTCAGTGAGCGTAAAAGTGGAGATCCAAGGGCTGTTTAAGATGCATGAAACAATCACTGGATGATGCATCATGAGAAAGTGCCACTCGTATAGTGATTCAAGAAATGGTCAAAACTTAGAGAATTGACTGTATCCATAACACAAACCCTGATAGAAATAGATATAATCCTACACAGAAAGGATTGAATTCCAGTTACAAAGCAATGGTGAAAACGCAAAGCCCCCAATTCAAAAGATCTAGGTGAGATTCCCAGGTGAGGACAAAAGTGAAAGTCCAGATTTGTGGATTTCCAGGGAACACTGGGCTGCCCTGGGAATTGTAAAGTCACTTTGGAAGCTTCTGTAGAGACATCCATGCAAAATGCTTAACACCCAACTGCCAGCTTTGTGGGTGTCTGTGTGCACATGGTTCGGCCACAGGGCTGGACTAATGGCAGCAATAAAAGTAAATTAACGTAAATTAAAAGAATTCTTCAAAAAAAGTAAGTAAAGATGAAGCAAAAAACGCATGACTGAAAGTAGCTGGAACTAGGCTGCTGGTTTGAGTCCTGGTCCTTTAGCTATATGGGCATGGGTTCGAAACTGCTCTGCAAGGAGCAGGACAGAATTTTTATAAATAAAAGCTCTGCATGTCCTGCAGCCCCCTATGAATTGTGCAGTCCTGTGTGAGACTGTGCACTTGACACCCACAAGCATTGTAGGGGGTTGTTTAACATCCTCCATCCATTCATCCATCCATCAGAGTGAGCCAGTCAGTAATCTTTGCCTACTACTGGGCCACTGCCAACAGGGTGGCATAGTCCTATGTTCTTTGCCAACTGTTGTCCCACTGCTGAGCATGGGGCATGGCACTGGTGGCATGGCCCTACGCATCCTTCTTACTACCTACTGGAACCTAATACAGAAGTCTTGCAGCAGATGTGCCAGTGTCCATTGTGTGGCATGGCCCTAAGTGTCCTGCTATATTTTTGGCTACCTACTGGAACCAAAGATAGAAAGCTGGTCAATGTTATAGATTGGAAACCCTCAAAATTGTTTCATTTTTGCATTTTGATTTGTAATTTAGATTTTGGTGAAATTTTGCCAGTGAAGAAAAGGCTGCCTAGGAAGTTTTGTTTGTATTGCATGGAGTTGACAAGTCACATAGGATAGTGCATGCCAATTTCTTTACTGATATGGTGAATGTTGTATGGACAGATCTTGACAGATGATGTTTGTCAGCTGATCTTCCAATATCTGGAGGATTTTCGCGATATTGGAAGAGCCAGAGGAGCATGCAGGGGTTTCAAGGAGGCTGGGAAAAATGTTGCATCTTTACGGTGTGTCTGTCGTGACATAGATCATGAAAGTGCTCGGAAAATTAAACATCCCCTGAAGTCTTTAGAACTCAATGGAGAAACGTCTGAAAGTGAGCTAGGCAACAACCCAAGGGATATATCTCAACAACCATTGGATGACATTGATGATGCAAATGATGGCAGAGGCCAACTCTCTACACTTGTGAATGTGGAAAATCATGTGCAAAATTCCTCAATAGAAAAGAGAAATGGTAATGAACTCCGAAGGTGTTCAAATGGTGATAATGGTCTCAAACATAGAACATTATCTCAAAGGACTCTAGAAGACAATGGCGGATGCACATCTCAAAGGACATCAGAGTACATGGATGTGGCTCATGGGGGCTGCAATTCTTCACTTGGGAGTGTTTCAAATCCAGTGCAAGAGTCCTCAACGGCCAAGAGAAACATAGATGGATCTCAAAGGTTGTCGCAGGACAGTGTTGCAGATGGCGTTGTGATCAAGCAAAATACTTTGAAGGAAAAGTTCCATGAGGGTGAGGCATGTGAATCAAGTAAAACAAATCAACATACGAACATGCTGTTCCGAGAAGTACTGGAACAGGAACTCAGTGCCAAACCTCGCATACAACAGCTCCGAGTGGAAATAGAGCCCAAACTGCAATCAAAGTCAGTTACTGCAGACGAAAGACAGATGACTGATCACTGGCTAAGTGACCCATGTCACTTGCAAAAATGGGTGCCATTTGTAGGACTCACTTTACAGCATCTCTGCATTGTGGACTATGGGCAACAAGCTATAATGCGCCAATCAACTATCCTGACGATCTTGTCCCAATATTGTGAGTGTTCTCAAACTCAATTAAGATTCTTCCCATGGTGGAATTCTGCACCTGTTTTCACTTTCCCCAAAGTTCTCTACATCTGAAATCCAATGTGCAAACTTTTGTGCAATTGTACATCAATTGCTTAACCAAGCTAGTTTATGTTGTCCTTTGTTTGAGCAGGCAAGAGATTGAAGACAATCGACTTGAGGAACATGTTCATTGATACAAAGGGGTGCACAGAGTTTCCAGAGCTAAGTAGCTTTACGCTCCGCTGTGTCAAGATGAACAGTGATGCCTTGGATGATATAAGTGCAAAGATGAAAGGTCTTCAAACTCTAGCCCTGTTAGGAGTATTTGGAGTGATGAATGGTCACCTGAGCTCACCACAGCTTAAAGTTCTGTGCCTAGGACTCTCAACAAAGGCTAAGTCTGTGACAATAAATCTGCCAAATTTGACAAAGCTGCAATTGAAGATGGCATGCCCAGATAACCTCTCTATAATTGCACCTGCAGTAAAGTTCATTGCCTTCAATCTTGAAGTTCGCAATTGCTCTGCAATTGAATTCCATGAAGTCTCCAAGTTGCAAGAGCTGCTTTACGGTGCATCAAATTTCCGTGCACTTTCAATGCTTGGGAGGGGTAACCGATTAATGAACAAAGTGTTTCTGGATATCCCTTGTATGGCACTGGGTGAGGATGGAAAGTGGCTCGGAGTGCTGAAGGATGTGACGCTGAACCTACCGAACTTTGAAACACTGCAACTTGAATGTCCTAATCTTGAAATTTTGAATATAGGGCCAGGGCTTTGGCATTCAATGGAGTGCAACAAGCATTTGGTGATGGAAGTGAAAAAGTGGCCACCAGTGAAAACATTGATCCTTCATATGATTCCACAAACACTTGAAATTTGTGTAGACTTGGTAAACATGTTCTGGAAACAGTTGCAGGCAACCCTGGTGAACTTGGAGATCAGTGTTCATACAACCAGTCCTGTTGACAGCAACGATTTCTTTGAAGCAATAAAAGATCAAGTTGTACATTTAAATTTCAAGCCGAAGCTGTGGACAAAAAGCTTGGATTTCTCTTGTTTCACTTTCTGAGGTCAGTTCTGGGGTGTCTTTCAGAAGAGGAACTCCATGGGGAGAACATATCTGCATTGTTTCCAAACAGCAGAGTGTGTTGGGGGAGAGTTCTTGTTGTGGAGGGGCAGCTGAAAATTCTGAGTGTGGTCTGTGTGGAAAAATGCTGTGACGTGGTAGGACTCATCACCTGTTTTGTGTATATGTAAATAGTTGCAGAGTTCCTGTGTCCACCCTAAGTTCTAGAGCAGCAGAGATTCTAACAGGTTCTGATTGAACTTGTAATAATTATCTGTAGCCATTGTCACTGGCCTTGTCACTTTGGTGGTTAGTATTTTGTCTTGTTCTGTGCTGTTTTTTGGTGTTCATGGAGTTAGGTCTCCTTCTGTGCTTCCAGTTTTTGTTTCTTCCACAATGTCTATTATTGGGAAGTTTATTTGACCTTGGGATGGTGTTTCCCGGGAGCCGCTTGTTCTCTTGCTATAGGCACTTTAGTTTAGCACACTTTTGTTAAGTTAAATCCAGTCCTTGCAGGCCAGGCCTGTTTCTGTGAAAAATACATGCCAGGCTGCAGTTTGAACTGCAATTGTCACTTGATGATTGAAAGAAGCCAAGCCTTGCAGCAGTCTCATTGTTTTGTATTCAATATTTCAAGATTAGGACAATCAAGTTGCAGTTCTTGATCTGGCGGCTTGCAATTCAAACTATCCACAGATCTGTATCTACATGGATGGGAAGGACGGAAAATATTTTGGATGATGGATTTTGGGTATGGCAAACTAGTGTTGACAAGCTAAGCTGGCCAGACAACTGCAAAGATATTATTTAGTTGCTTGCACCTTTCACAGTGTTGAAGTAATTAAATTTTTTTTCATGGGGAGAACTATGTGGAAGAGTTGAAGACATGGCTGACATTGTGGGAGCCTCCAATACTGCACATTGTGTGCCAGTGAACCGTTCCTTTCAAGGAACCTTGCAAGTTGAGGTTGGACATGAATTGTTTCAGCTTAGATTCATAGTGTGGCACCCATAAAAATATGATATGTTTGAAATTGTGGTGGGCAAGGGTTTGGACCTGACATGGAGCTCTGCCCAGAGATAACCCTTGCAATGGAAAACCTAAAAGAGTCACCTTCACTTGCAATTGAAGAGAAAGAAAACTTCATAGCAAGATGGAGCAAAAGAAAGTTCTTGGTTAACCTGTACAGGACTGGTGAGTGCTGCTGAGAGACAAACCTTGGCACAAAGGACATGATCTTCTTATGCAAAGGAAGCGCTACACAAAGTGATCTTCACTTGTGATGGAAGAGCAACTGATCTTTGCAGGTGATGGACATCAAAGGGTGTGAGACAGCTGAAAAGGATGGGTACTGATGGTGTCAAGTTGATTGTTATTGGAACTACAGTCCAATTACCTTGTACCTTTTTACAGGGTTTGTACATGGCAATGACATCTTTCTCAATGTTCATCCTACACAAGATTTGCTGATAAAGGATTGGTAATGACGGTGTTAAGTTCAAAGACATTGGAACTGTGCTGTTATTTGCTGACTTACTCTCTATGAGGTGAGATTGGCCTTCCACAATTTCTGGAGCTTTAGTATCTGGAGCTCTATGAGTTTTTCTCATCTATTCTATTATCCATCTTTTTGGTGAAATTCCTCACCTTTTGGCATCTACAAATTTTGACTTCTACTCAATAAAAGGCAAACAACACTTTTTAAACTTCCTACTTCTACTACTGGAAGCATTTACCGTGGTTATAGGTATGGTCTTCCTATTGGTCAAGGCTCAGATATATAAGTGCTATTATAACTATTATGACATACCACAATCTGCAGATCTTTATATCTTCTAGTAACTCAACTATGAGTTTTGCTCATCTATTTTATCTAATATCTTTATTGACGAGGTTGCTCAGTATTTCATCACTCGGAAAGCAAGCAACACTGTGGGGAACCACCTATTTCTACCACTGAAGATTTTCGGAGTGGTTGAAAGCTTACTTGCTAAAATGTTGTGGAATATGGTGGAGTTATTGGTGTTCAAGATGTGGGTATGCTGCCAAACTTACACCCAGCAATACCAGTTTTTAAGTCAGCAGCAATTGTGAGCCTGAAGAAGATTTGTTTGCCCAAGAAGATTGCTTCTATCATTTACAAAATATGATGTGTTCTGCGAGGTGTTTTGTCATGAGGTGTTTTGGAAACAATTTTGTACCTGCAAAGTGAGGGCAAGATTGTGGAGACAGTTTTCATCAGTTTTCATCATGTGATCATTTTAAGCCCTCACCTATTTTATCTAATATCCCCCAAGCCAAATGGATTTTCACCTTGATCAATTACATAGTTGAATATATGTAAATAAAGTGACTATGGTAGGCTGGTAAATATATGAGCACCTGAATATTAGCTCTCATAGGATCTTACTTGAACTTCTCTAGGCAGTAGGCAAACTTAAAGTTTTGAAAAATATTTGTGACATTGTCAAATTTCACTCTAGTGAACTAGACCTGTGGTTGCATCCATTTTTAGCTTTTGAAAATTGAGAAAGGGGAAGTGTTTTTCAATATGCTTGAAAAAGCAACTTTACTTTCTCACTTGCTGTTTTAACTTCTGAAACTTGTGAAGTTTTGGAGACAGAATCTGCAGAGTCCAAAGGAAGAAACTATATAACAGAGGTTAAATTTGGTTTGTTTTGTGTTACTCTTGTTTGACAAAACCAACTCTCTAGATTTTGAATGACAGCATTTGTTTCTTCTATTATCCTATATTTCTTTTCCTTTTCCCTTCACCATATGCAAGAAACTTATCTTTTTGCCACGTGCATGGTATGTTCACAAGGTAAAAGGAAGTGTTAAATCAGAATATTTGGTGAAAAATATTTTGTTTCTTCTTTCCTTTATTTTCCTTTTCCTCCTGGTTTTACCTTAGTAAACAACCTTATGTATCAAAGAACCTTGGCAATTACCAAAGACAAGTGAGGCATTTACGAAGTGCAATTTGTTGTAACAAGCAAAATTTGTGAATCCAACCAGAGTGAACAAATTGTGCCAAATACTTAATATGGTAGTACCTTGGAAGCTTTAACATTAATTCTGTTACTTGTAGAAATGTTGAATTAAATTTTTTTAGAAAACTATTATCTATGTATTGTGTACTGTTTAGAATTTTACGTCCGTTTGGGACCAGAGAGTCCATTAGACGAAAGGTAGATCATGGAGGACAAATTGTCCTCTGGCAGCATGCCACAAACTTGGCCAAGATGACCGTGTTCGTAGTCTGCATGAGCTTAGCAAGAGTGTTAATGTGGGTGAGGGGCAAAGCCGAACAAAAGTGTTCCCTAACTTTCTGTGTATTTGGACAGGCAAGGAGCATATGCTTTTCATCCTCAACCTTCCTCAAGTTGTCACCTTGACAAAGCTTTTCAGCGTATGACACGCCTTTCCACACACTTAGCACTACCTCAATTTGCGTGTTACCACATCAAAATCGGGCTAGAGCCTTCCAATAGCTGAACACAGCTGATGTCACACAAGTAGTTTTCGCTCTCATATGACATACCTTTGAAGCGCAAGTATCTTGTCTGTACGCTAGTCCTGATCTCAGGGTTGATAAAGAGCTTTTTAATGAAAGCCAACCACATATTATCCTTCACCTTTTTTACACTCAACATTGTGTGGGGGAAACTTGAAGGGGGTGGGGCCCCAATTTCTTGAGCTCCCACCCGTACGTTGGGCACGTTGCACCAAGGTACTTTGCTCTTTCCCTAACCTCTTACCCCTGTTAGACGAGTTGGATGTATGTGTGTTGTTTCAGGAACCGTTCCCAGCGACAATTGAGTAATCTTCGATTGGAGCACACAGGTCATTGCAAGCTAAAACATCATTTCTAACGATGGTTGAATCGGAAGTAAAAAATTTGCCACCTCCTAGGGTTGATTCTGGAGTAGCCATTTTTTCATGGATCAAGCCCAACATTTCATTCCCATAGTAAGCATAGCGAGTTGAGCTTCCCATGCCTTTCCCAAGATGCGGTCTTTAGTGACCGTGCTCACACGGTTATAGTATAGCAACACTTGTCCCCATGCAAAATGTTCAAAGGGGAATTTGCCAAATTCTGCTAACACGATGGACGTGCTGGTGGTTTTTCGCACCTCGAACAAGGACTTGAGGAACCCTTGGTACACTACTTCAATAACCTTTATTTTCTTGGAGTCCACCCAAACTTCACATGCATAGCTTATTATGGAACGCACCAATGTGTTGAAGAGGTCACAACGTAGTTTAACATCCATAGTACGTAGCTCCACAAAACAGTAGTTTAGTGCAAACAACGAGCATCTATTGGTAGCTGCTAGATGTTCCACTGCACTATCTACGTTCGAGGTGGTCTTGAGCAGGATCCCCAGGTATTTGAAGGTTTGCACATGCTCAATAACGTCACTTTCAAACACAAACTCTTGGCATGGGTCAACAGAATTGAACACCATGACTTTTGTTTTTTCACGTTCATTATAAGTCCACGTTTAGCACAAAACTTTTGGAGTGTGTTTAATTGTTGTTGTAGTCCCACCTCTGACTCCAACGTTAGAACAAGGTCATCTGCAAAAAACAATAACCATATGTGCATGTCTACTAAGGCCGGTGCATCGCATTTTCTACCGTCCAAACACCCTTCTAAGGCATCCAAATATAGCCTAAACAAGAGGGGGCTTAGAGGACAACCTTGCTTCACAACTTGCTGGCACTTGAAGCTGGAGGTGACACCCTCACTTGGGTGGTTGATGCATAGGTATCCTTGGCATACATCGCTTGCATGCAGTACAAAAAACATCCCTCCACCCCGAGGCCAGCCAACTTCTATCACAACACTTCATGCGACATAGTATCGAACGCCTTTTTAAAGTCCATAAAACAAAAATAGAGTGGCTTCTTCTTTGCCTTGCTTTGTTTTATTAGAATTCGCAATATGAATAGTTGGTCAGTAGTGTGGTAATTTTTGCGAAACCCAGCTTGACCTTTGGCACGCAACCCATGTTGTCCAGCCCACTTGCTCAACCTTTTGTCAAGGATCATAGCGAACAACTTTGCTAGGATAGGCCCAACCGTTATCCCCCTGTAGTTGTTAAATTCGAAGGCATCACCCCCTTTAAAAAGCGCATGGACCACCTTAGTGAAAAGGGCTTCTGGAAAACCTTCCACCAGAAAGCAGTTGAATGCTATCAATAGTGGCATGTGTAGTAGCTTTCCCGCATCCAGAATGAACTTAGCTTTCATACCATCCAAACTAGCAGCCTTGTTCCTTTGTAGTTTTTTTAGTGCATGAAGTAGCTTAGCTAGTGTGATATCTGTGTTTAGGGTGTGGTTAAGTGAAGGTTCAGTTACCTAAGTCAAGTGATTAGTTCGTAGTTGTATGGGTGGTAGAAACTGGCCAACTAGCCCACGAAAGCCCTCCAAAAGCGTAACTGCACTGATTTTGTCCACAACAGTGCCCTTGGCCAGTACTTTTTCCAAAACGAAAGCACATCCACCTTGGTAAGCACACACATATGTTGAGTTTTTGTAGTTTACCAGAAATTTTTTTCCCTTTTAAATAATTTTTAAAGTTTACTTTCTTGATGTTTAGCAGCATGCGAATCAGGATTGGCTTTCAACCAGAGCCTCAACTCACGTTTCGTTATACAGTAATCAGCGTCAAACCATGGTTTATGACAATGTCTCTCTCTTTAGCTCCCTTTTGAAAGCTTGTTGCCCAAAGTAGATTTTGTTGCAACATCCATGCACTATTGTAGTAGGTTAGCTAACCCATCTGCCCCTAGATGCCCAATTGAGTCAGCAACCCACATGTTTCCAAAACTCACTATTAGGGCAAGCTGATACTCGAAACTTTTGATTTATCATATTTTAACCTAGGCAAGAATTTTTTGGTTACAATTGTAAGTTGTGGTTCAACAAAGCTGTAATCAATGTTCAACTGTGGGGACAATAGTTTATAGTCAGAATCTCCCCTCATCGCACAGTAATGGGTGTCATCTATTATCACCTCAAGGTGTGTAGCAGCTTGCCAAACTGCAAGTGAGCCAACAATATAATCAAGAACAACATTTTGTGAGGAAAAACAACAAATCTTTTGAAATATTCAGGAATATTTTACTTCAACATATATAATCTTCAAAAGAAATAAATTATTCAACACACATGTGTTGAAGCTGCTCGTACATGCCTTCCATCTTGATGTGCACAAGTACAGTTTGCAAGATTACTATTCTTTTGCAATTGAAACCAAAGTGCTCTTCTAGGTCCAGAGAATATGAAATTATGTAAGCCATTATTGCATAGTACAAGTTTGACTTTAATTATTGTTATTATTAGATATGAGTGTAGTAAGATTGTATAACCAGAAAATTCTCTTGAAATGTTTGTGAGATGGTGAGAAACAGAGCCTTCAATCATCAATTTTCTTGTACCTGCTAAGTACATTTTCAAAGTAATTAGATTTTCATTTCATTGTGTCTCACCTGCAGGCCATAAAATGACATATTATTGTATTGCTAGATAAGGGGAAGAAAAGGATTAGTTCTTATGGAAGACCATGTTCTTACTTAGTTTGCTTGGAAACCACCAAATACTTGCATGCAATGGAAGTGCAAAAGCAGGTGCAGATCAAATACTCATTGTCTTCAAAAAAATATTCAGTAAAACCTAGTGTCAGAAGCAGTAGGAAAACCCATAATTGCTACAAAATCCTTCAGACAAGCTAGAGGTAGGATATTCAATAGAACAGAAAAGTAAACACTGGATGGATGCAATTTTGATCAAATTCAGTTACAAAAAATAAGCATCACATCACTGCTTCCCATATGCTGTTGCACCATCACCACCTTGTGAGTGTTGTCACCATCACCTTCATCATGAACAGCAGTGACTTGCTGTCATTTGTCCCAGCTGACTTCATGCGCTCCCAACAGTGGGTGTAGATTAAGTAATAGAATGGTCTGCTCAAAATGTAGGGCAACCAATTATACAATAGGTCTGTGTCCTGAGTGTTTGTTGCATTTCTGGAAGCAGGAAGCAACAGGAAGACTCATTCATACCAGCCAGCATTAAGAGGTGCATAGGATGTCTGATAAAACTGAACTGAAGGTCAAGGAGTTGGAGATGGTAATCCAAACAAGTTGAAAATCTGACACCAAAATGAAGCTCTGTATAGTAAATCTAGTAGTAACAGGAAAACTCAGCAATGATGCTTCCTAAATTTTGAAAAAGGCAAGAGATGACAAAGGAAATTAAAGAAGGAAAGAGGAAGATGAGAGAAGCAAAGAATTGAACTTTAAGAGCATGATCCATTGAGGACAAAGTGGGCTTTTGAAAACAATCCCACTCAGGATTAAGAAAAAATGATTTTGAACATTTAAAGGCCAAGACACAAAACATAAATCTTTTCTTGTTAACCAAACCTATGGTTCAATATAATACATACTTTGAAGAATAACCTTTTCTCTTCAGAAGACTAATTCGGTGTGCTATCTGAGCTGTATAACAAAAGCCCGGATCTTTCACCAACATGGAGGCAAAAATCATAAGGAAGATGAGAGAAGGGTGGTACCAACCTGCTGGCAAAGGAAACTCCCACACCTTCTTTCAGTTTGCCACTTCTTGTCTGCAGAAAGGCTTGAGACACTGTCAATGATAGCTTGGCAAACTTTGTCATTGTGGTCCTTCCCCCACTGCCTTCAAGAAGTGTTGCAAACCCAATCACTCCTGTTACCTCAACATGCCAGCCTACAAAATAGTATCAGCAGAAGGTCCACATACTTGACGTTATCAAAGACAGATGGGTTTTGAGTGTAAATCTGAACAAAAGAGGAGACAATAGATTCCAGGAACTGACAAAGTTCTGAACTTTTGAGTCAAAGTAACCATGTCCAATAAAGAGCATAAAGGAACACAGGATCAAGAACCTGAAAATCTGGATCTTTGGTACAGAAACCACACAATAATGCTCAAAATTTTAAGCAAACACATTTTGTACAGGATTACAAACCAGCTCAATATTCAATTTACTGCTTGTTGGGTTTAAACCAGTGTTGGGCAGCAATTCGAATTTTTAATAACTGTCAGTTCTGGCTTTTTTTAATTATTTAATTTGGAAATCAAACAACCTCTGGCTATGGTCTTTTGAAAACTTTCATTCCATTCCATACTGAGCAACCTGCTTTCTACCAAACCATTACCACCTTCCAATTGCAATTCATGTAGTGACTGACAAAACAGACTACCAGCATCATCAATAGTCCATGCACAAACAAATACCATCCTCAAAGTGATGAGAGCGAGTGGCATCCCTCACCACAATTGTTGTCCCAACTATATTTGAAATGAGCTTTGTGGAAGTGTGGCAATCTTCACAAACCTGCATATTTTTTCTTATTTAGAGAGGAGTACCAGGAGCTGTGTTGATGAGCCCCAATGCAACAACCAGTTTCTTGCTATGCTGACAAAAATGGAACACCTTTTCTTCTTCTTCCACATCTTGCAGAACCAATTTAGTATAAGCCATGTACCCCACATGATGCATGAGCCCCAGGATAATCTCTGTGGTTCTGCACAGACTTCAATCATCTGAGGTTGGTCTTGATCATGTACTACAAATGTATGCACCTCATTATTCACTTCAATCCAGGTGCAACCTGGCTGTCTCTTCACATTTCTTTCCTTCTTTGCCAGTTCAACATTCCCACAGATATGCCTGTTACCACCAGCAGTGTCAGGCTCCAGTTCAAGAATCCATTTAGCAACATGTTCTCACAACTCCACATTACAAGGAAATGTGCAAAGCTGTCCATGAAGCCCCATTTGTTTACAGGGGCACTACCTTGATCATATTCTCTGCCTCCTGTAGAGGGTCAACCACGCAGGTGTAATGTTTCAATTTTGCAGAAATCATTTAGTCTGTGATCATTGAAGTATAACAGTGCATGCCTTCATCCACCAAACCTTCATGGCTACAAGCTGACAGAAGACAAAACAAAAGTGATATCATCTGGCTGTACACCTTCATACATCTGTTCAAAAGGATTTAGAGCTTCCTTACCATGCCCATGTCTGGCATGTTCTCTACATATGGCATTCCAAGTGGCCATATCCGGAGATGGCATCTTGTTGAACACTTTCCAAGCATCCTCCATGCTCCCACATTTTGCATGCTGTCCACCAAGCCACTCCCACACAAAGATATCTGAATCCCATCCACTTTCAATGATCTGCTCATGAGCACACTTACCTTCTTCAAGGGCGACTAACAACACATGCATTCAGCACCCCCACAAAAGTAACAGAGTTTGGTCACACACCTTCCTGCTGTAATTGCCAAAACAGTTCCAGTGTCTTCTGCCCTTGCCTGCATTTCACATGTCACAACATCAAGGCGTTTCAAGTGACCACATCTCAATCAGATGGATGTTGTTGAACACTCTCCAAGCATCCTCAATGCTCCCACATTTTGCTTACATGTCTACCAACTTATTCCCCACAAAGATAATAGACACACAACCACTTTGAATGATCTACTCATGAACACTCCTGCCTCTTCAAGCTCAACTACACTGGCACAGGCATTCAGCACCCCCACAAAAGTAACAGAGTCTTTTTGCACACCTTCCTGTTGCATTCGTCAAAATATTTCCTGTGCCTTCTGCCCTTGCCCACATTTCACATGTCCCAGTATCATGGTGGTCCAAGTGGCAACATCTCAAGATGGCATCTTGCTGAACTCTCTCCAAGCATCCTCAAGACTCCCAAATTTTGCATACATGTCAACCTAGGTACTCCAGATCAGAATTGCAACCAGTTTGAATGAGCTGTTCATGAACTAGCCTGCAGTCTTCGAGTACTCCTAAATGTCCAGCACATGCATTGATAACCTCAAGAAAAGTGAGTTTATCAGGACTTATCTCCTCTCATTGCATTTGTTGGAAAATCTGCATTGCCTTCTCAGGTTGCCCATCCTTCACATCTATTAAAGCTTTGTGCTCCATGCAAAAATGTTCAGTTGCACTGTTTCTGGTGCCATTACAGCCATTTCTGCTGCCACCCACAGCAGGTTTCATTAGTCCTCAAGCTAGAGTGCTCCCCATGCCTTCTTATGTTTGAAATCTGGGTACCATCCAGAAATCCAGATCAAGCTGATCAACCATGTATTCTTGACATCCCAGCCATAAATTGTCATAAGAACAGCAAAAGCCACACTGACATCCATCAGCATATTGTATTTACTTACCTTCTCCAGCCTACAACTACAATCCCACCGGTGCAAAAGAATTCCTGCCAACTTTTTGGACCACAGCAGGATAGCAAGCAAGAGAGAGCAACAAGATTGACACCAACAAGAGCTATTGCTCCACAACATGTGAACTATGACAGGATTGGACTATTGGGAGAAAGTGTTGTTGTAGACACTTGAGGACAATTGATCTGGAAAATTGATCAACATGAAGTGGAGAATGACACAATAGCTCAAAAGAGAAAGATTCACATGCAGAACATGTTCTAGCTGATTGGTCTTTAAAGGAAAGGCAGGAAAATTGGTAAATGGGGAAGTCTAGAACAAAAGCAATCTGCACGAAAGACTATGGATCTAAGAGCAGCTCCACCAGTGCTCGGTATGTGGCCCTGCAAAATAAAATTGGATGAAGAAAAGGCAAAACATGCTGACATGCTGGTTTGGCTCAGCAAACTGGTTTTGGCCCAGCATTTTTGCACAGGATGCTGAGGCTGGTATAACAAACCCTAACACCTGATTGGCTCAATAGTTTGATTGGTCCAGATGGGTTGCACTTAGCAGTCTCCCACCTATTTGCAGTCCCAGTTTTAGTGTTATGGGTGGGGTTGGAGAAAAAGTAAATAACTAAACTTGGATGTGAGAAATATTTTTCCAGGGAAACTTACTGAGCACCACTGGAGATGCTCTACTGATATGTGTTAATAGCAATATGTCATGTTGTAATGTCTGCCCCTTTTTCTAATGATCATGTGTAGATGTTTTTAAAGCTTCTGAGATTTTGTAGTGCTTCTATTAAACAATGCTTTGATGTTGTTGCACCGTTGGCGCAGATGTGAATGGTGTAGAACATGGATAATCTATTCAACTATGTGAATTAGAGTTGCTAAATGGAGCTGTCTTTCTTTGGATCTATTCAGGGACTCTGTTGATGCAAAGGGGGAATAATTGAAAGGGGGAATTTTTCAGTTGTAGTCACTATTGTTTTTGGGATCCAGTTGGGAGATTGCTGAATGTTTAAATTAATTCCCTATTGCTTTTAGTCTCTCTACAGATTGAAAGAGAAAGGAGAAAGATCTGGGCATGCACATTCAAGGACATTGTGGTGTATTCCATAGAGATCTGTAAGTTAAAATCTCATCCTCCTGTGTCAGGCTACCATGATCTTCATGTGGGGTGCAATGAGGAGGGGAGGCAGTTGAGAGAGATAGGTAGAGAACAGACTGTTGGCCATCCTCAAATTTTCCAGATAAATATTGACCAATAACAAGTTTGTTATGTGCACAAGAACATGACTACTTTGTTTCTGCCTAGATCATGTGCAAAATTAACAAGTTTATTGTATGCAACAGGGCATGAGCACTTTTCAGGTTCAGCTGTGAAATGCAACATTGTCTCAATGGTTTGTAGTAGTGCAAGTGGTGCTCAATCCATTGAGCAAGGGGCATTGGAAATTTGTAGTGGTACAAGGGATGCTCACAATCTATCTCAAAGGGTATTTTGTATTTTCATATTTTCCCAAGCAGAAGCAATGGATTGTTTGGGGACAAAAGCTACCTTCTTGAACATTTGAGGATTGCTAGAGGCTTTGTGCCATCTTACATTTGTTCATTGTGTGTACAGAAGGAGAATATGCACCAAAAGCAAGTAACACGGCTCCCAAGTCCCAACATGGCATCATTTGCCTTCCTGTAGATGGATTGTTGTATATCACTGACCTAAATTCACCAATAATTGAACTTGCAATCTTCCAAGTGTTTTGCTGGTTTGTTAGTTACCTTGATACAACCAAATGGGGAAAGTAAGGAAATTTTATTAAATCTCAGTATTTTGGTTTCTTTGAAAGTGGGGATAAAGGGGGTGCAAGGACAGCCTGAAGACAGGGCGACTTTCTGAATAACTCTTATATCTCCAAAACTTTAACCCCTAGAGGCTTGATAAGCCAAAAATGGCCTTCTTTTGGTATTTTAAATTGAAGCAAATTTTGGTTTGAATTTTTTTTGAGTATATAACTTAATAATGATTGTGAGTGTTATATTAGAATGCATGTATTAATCCATGTCAAAAGTGTTTTTTTTGACCAGTGTAGTTTCAAATTCAACCTTGGGCAGCATTTGCCCGATCATGTATGAGCTCAATTTATCTGATCAACCTTAACTTGATTTTGGCAGAAATTTTTTTATCAAAGAACTATGATTTTGTCAAAATAACTAATTAATTTTGAAATTTTCATTTTGAAAAAAAATTTCTCAAAAAATCAATATTTTCTTTCAGAACATTTTGTTATTAACAAAATACAAATTTTGAGAATTTCAAACATTATAAGAGAATATGATTTTTCTCACACAAAAAGCCGGGCTCATGACACATGTGTGAGGTAAAGGTTGTGGTTTCATCATCCATTACAACATACAATATGTGACATTTATTGTGACATATATTACATCAAAATGTGCAATTTTAACATTAGCTAATTGCACATATTGCTTTTCTGATTAGTGAAATTAGTATAATTAAATGTGGAAGCTGCCAAGGTAGGTAGGGTATGGTATATCAAAGTCTAATAAGCTTTGGATCTTTTCCAAGAGGTTTGTTGGTTGGTTGTTACAGCAGTCACTACTGGCAGTGTGCTGCCAATTGCGTAGTGAAGAGATGGGCATGATTGCAGTTTGCAAAAGGCAATCATTTGTTTGGAGTCTTCTGGAGCTCGGCACGAGGCTGCTTGCTCAATATATCTCCCCCGAGTAACATGGTTTTGATTTCATCTGCTCTTTGAGGAAGATTTCAGAGAAGCAAAGAGCTTTTTTTTGTTTTTTTTGTTTTGGGGGTGTTTGGTGTATCGGCTCTTCTTGAGCTCCAAAAGATTTGCACTTTGAGTTTCTCGAGTAGAGTGCGATTTTGGGTTGTTGAGAGAGAGAGTTTGGTAGATCGGTAAGACTAATAAGACAGACGAGGATGGGATGGCAGCATTCATTGGTGAAGTTGGCGGCTTGGGTAGTCGTCGTTGCATTTGTTATTTTGGGTTATGTTCAGGTGGGTGCATCCGAAACTGAGGTTCCGGTGGAAGGAACGGACATAGATGTTGTAGTGTTGGATGCAACCAATTTCACCAGCTTCATCGAAGAGAATCCCTTTGTCTTGGTGGAGTTTTACGCACCTTGGTACGCCCCCTTTGCTATTCTTTCTCCTTTCCCTTCGATTTGTGCTCGAAAATCTCTGTTTGCTTTTTTTACCTTAGTAATAGTATTGCACATTGTGAGATCTAAATGAGAGGAGGAGTAGTAGTAGTCGTAGTAGTAGGAGGAGGAGGAGGAGGAGGAGGAGTGATTTTTTATAACCAAGATTGAATTTGCTTCTGATCTAATTCAACATTGTGACAATGTGTGATTGCTTGCAGGTGTGGCCATTGTAAACGTTTAGCTCCAGAGGTTGGATCACAGATCAAGTGTCTTCTTAACCTTCACAGTTTCCTTCATTTCCCTTTTCTGATGCAGCTGCACCCTACTCTTTACAAAAAAACTATTATCAGGACAATTGGCAGTGGTTAATTTGTGCTTGTCCATGACCAATCAGTGTATATGTATGTGTGCCTTTTCATTCATGCAGCCTCATTATACATTTTTTTCACAAAGAATTGATTACCTATCATGGAGGTTGATTCCAGAGTTTTGACTTGTGTGGGCAACCATGGTTGCACAGGCAGAGGGATGAAAAATCAAAGGGACTTCAAAGAGTTCTTTGCAAGTCTGAGTATTAGCTTGATAAGAATCATGTGCTTGCATGATTTGTTTTGCTTGTGCACTTTGCATATCAATGCAAGAATCATTTGCTCACCCAATCTCTGAAGTCAGATTGTTAGATTGAAAATAATTAGATTTCAAAGAATCCTGCATTTGCAGATAGTTTTGCTCATTTTTCATTTAGCAATGCAAGGATCATTTGCTCTCTCTTGTTGATTTCTTTTCAGCTATCAGTAGATTGAATTGACCCTGCCACCTTTCAATTTTGCAGTATGCCAAGGCAGCAACAGAGCTCAAGAGCCATGAACCCAAGGTGATTTTGGCAAAGTTGGATGCAGATGAGGAAGAAAACAAGGCTTTGGCATCTTTGTATGGTGTACAAGGTTTCCCAACACTTAAGATCTTTCGAGAGGGTGGCGAAAATGTGATGTTTTACAATGGGCCACGGGATGCAGATGGCATTGTATCCTCCCTGATGCAGATGGTTGCCCCACCCTCAAAATTACTTTCTTCTCTTGAGCAAGCCAATAGTATTGTCAAGGAAAACCCTTTTACTGTGGTATGTCCATTTCACACAAACCCTATTTATTTATATAGCATCATATAACTTGTATAACATTGTATCAAGCCCAATGACCTAGTGTTAGGGCTTGCGGTTCTAACATGGTTGCACATGGTTGTGGATTCACTTTGCCATCAGTGCATGCTTGAATTGATCTTGTGATAGTCAACCCTAACTCTGATGCTTTTAGGTGAGTGAATTGGTTATGTGAAGCTTGAGAATCTCAATGCTTTGAATTGTTGGGAAATAGTTGACACCCACCAAGGTCTTCTCATTGTGGTCATGCAATTAATTGAGCAGCATTAATGGGGTGCTTATCTTATCATTGCGGTTTGGGCAGGTTGCTGTGTTCAAGGACCCTGAAAGCAAAGAGTACGAAGAGTTTCTGAATGTAGCAGATGAGCTGCGCTCTGAGTACAACTTTACCCACACATTTGACTCTTCATATGTGCCTGATATGGGTGTTGATCTTTCTGCCCCTGCAGTCCGTCTTTACAAGAATTTTGATGAGGGCTTCAGTGATGCCACTGTAAGCCTGCTGTAATGAGCTCATTGCCCTTGATGCATGGGATTTGGTTCTTTTTCTTGATCAATGGGATTGAACCTAATGCTAATATCTCAGTTTCAAATGAGGTGTAGGATTTGTCACCGGAAGGCTTGAAGATTTTCCTGGAAGAAAAAAGTGTGCCTATTGTTTTGGAATTGAACAAAGACCCCTCAAATCATGCCTACCTGGTGAAAATTTTCAATGGTGTGGGACCCAAGGTAAGCTGGATAAAATTTTTAATTTTCTCTCTTTGGTTGTTTTTTTCTCATCCATGATAGCTGAACTTTCAGTATATTGTTACTTCCTCTAGTACATGGGCTGATCTGGCACTGGACACAGGTATTTCTTTTCCTGGATTTGAAGGGTGCAGACGCAGACGAGTACCGAACTGCGTACTATGACCTTGCAAAAGCGTCCCAGCCAAAAGGCATCAAGTTTCTTATTGGAGATGCAGCTGAAAATGAAAATGCATTAAAGGCAAGTGAAACCTGATGATATTATTAATGTTATTCCTTGTCAACACAAAGCTATCAAACCATTGTCTGAGGAGAGTGTCAAATATAGTCTTTGGACAAGGAAGTTATGTGTAGGGTAAGGCCATAGTGTGTGGGGGCATTCCTGAAATAATGGGCCTAGGATGAGATGGTAGCTGAGTCTGGCCCTGCATTTGAGGAATGTCCCCCACCCATGGGCCTCACCCAACATAAAGCATGAGGCAATTCTTATACTAACCCTAAACATACACAGATCATGAGTTGGTGGGAGCAAGAGGCACCTTATGCCTACAGGAGGCCTCTTGTAGGCTTAGGGTGCCTCGAGTTTTTGAGGAGGCATTATTATTGTGTGTCAGGTGCCCTCCAAATACACAAGGAAATTTCTCCAAGTGCTTTACAAATACATATTTCAAACCAACAACAAGAGGAGTGTGAAAATGAATGTCTCAACCCTCTGAAAGTATCCCAATCTGAAATTAACTAATTTGGTGAATGGGAGCCATTCTTGTGCGTGTGGGTTCATGGAAAGCAGCATTTTGGGATTAAGGAAGACAAGGTGCCAGCAATTGTGGTTGAAGGCACAGGTAACAGCAGGCAGTCTGTAGGACTGGACATCAAAGCTTCAGAGCTTGCCCACTGGCTGCAAGATTACTTGGTGCAAACCTCAATCTTTTTCCCCTGATCTTTGTTTCTGAACCACTGAGATTCTCTTCTCTAGTTCTCATTCTTCAGCAGGAGTGAATCAGTTTATCAATTTTATAACTGAGTGTTGCCAGCTACCACACTCTGTGCAGTAATTTGTTTCTGATGAGCAGGATGGAAAGTTGAAGCCATATGTAAAGTCCGAGGAAATTCCTGAAACGAATGATGAGCCTGTGAAGGTTGTAGTGAGGAACACGCTTAATGATATGGTGTTGGAGTCTGGCAAGAATGGTACATGCACCAAACCTTTTTCCACATAACCATGATACTCTGAAGTCCCAACTAGCATGGCCATTGTTGCCATCATAAAAGCCATATCTGAAATGAGGATGTTTTACTTCCAAAGTTTGTACTATTAAAAAATAAACTTGCAACTCGTTTTGCACTTTGCCATCAATGTTAGTTTCTGGATCCAGAAACTTACATTGATGGCAAAATGAGTAATATTTCTTCTATTATGGTGCTACAGCTTCACATTCTGAGATATTCATTTAGACATTGCCTTCTGCAACAGAGATGTCTACATGCCTTCTCCTATCATCCTGCTGTTTCTTTAGAAGTGTGATTTCCTGGATTCTGTATTGCAGTGTTGCTGGAGTTTTATGCACCCTGGTGTGGTCATTGCAAAAGACTGGCGCCCACTTTGGAGGAGGTGGCCATTGAATTCAAGGATGATGATGATGTTGTCATCGCAAAACTTGTGAGTGAATTCAACCATCTTTTCTCATGTCAAACTGCTGTGTTGATGGTAAGTGGGTAGGTGATGTTAAGTCGGTTGTGTTGGTTTGTTATGGATGGAACCAATAGATGGAAAAGCTCAACTATAGAGATAAATTTTCAGGTCCACTGGCTACAGAATTTCAAAGAAACATATGACTTTTCATTGATGTAATTTAGCAATTCTACATCATTTACTATTTATGATTTGGATACTAATGTTTTTAACTTCCTTTTCTGCAGGATGGATCAACTAATGATATACCGAATGAGATATTTGAGGTGAAGGGATTCCCAACCCTTTACTTGCATACTGCAGCTGGTGAAAACATTCAATATGAAGGTGACCGTAGTAAAACAGACCTGATTGAATTTGTGAACAAAAACAGGAGCAATCCACCCAAGACAGGGGCAGTCAAAGATGAACTTTGAGCAGTAATTAACACCCTCATTTACAAAGCTCATGCTCCCATACAACACAGCAATGAGTCTGATCCTTTGACTATATAGAGCTCTTTTGAATTTTCAGTGTGGGCTTTCTGCACAAAGGCTAAATCAATGGTAGCACATTCACCTCATCTTTTCTTTTCTTTTCTTCTTTCCATGCTATATATGTAAAAAGAATAGATTGGAGGCTAATAAAGTTATGTGTTTCTTAACCATGAACATGGTTGTGTAAACAGTGTTGATCCTGAAGAGCACCAGATGAAATACCTTTGGTTGTATTCTGAAGGTCTCTTCAATACCATCTCATGATTCATTGGATATCTTTCTGAAGAATGTGTGCATGCCTAAGAATTACACAGGACTAATGTTTGAAGGAATGAGTGGTCTGCAAATCAGAGCTTTCATTTACATTAGTTTCTAGGATGATCGCGAGACCCCGGGGTAGGGGTGCCAGGGGTTTTTGTTAATATTCCTCTGGCCAGGGGTCAAGGACCCAGGGTTTTCCACAATATTTTACACTGCAGGTAATGATCAACATTGACCAAACCAATGTCTGGTCTTTGTACTGAAGACCCTATTTTTCTGTTGGTAAATTGGTTTTGGGAATTGAGAAATTGACAGTGAGGATTCCTAGAGGGTGGTGGCTATTCTGTAGAACAAAGAGTTCTTGCTGTAGTTGTTGATCTGGGTGCCAAATTACTTCCAAAAGTGATTGAGGCTGTTGAATGGATGCTTAAATTAGCCTTGAACATCTGGTGGACATGAAGCACAAACCACAGTTGCTCTGGAATTCAACAACTGGATGACTGAATTAGCCTTGAACAACATCTGGTGGACATGAAGCACAAGCCACAGGTGCTCACAAGACCCATTATGCAAATAGGGAACAAATTATGTAAGTGTGTGGCAAGAAAAGTCTTCCTTTACCTTTTTTTATGTATCCAATCTGAAGATAAGAGCTAACTGCCCATCTCTTGGTACACTTGCTTCACAAAAAATCCCAAAACCATTCCCCTAAAACTCTCCAAAGAGACCAGCACAAATGTAAATGAACTAAACCGACTTGGTCACCTAATCTGAGTCCTTAACACTAAAGGAAAATTCCTTAATAAAGAGCTTTCTTGAAACTCATTTTTTTCCATATAGGTGAATTTGAAACTTCATCTAGTGCGACATAAGAGAATCATGGCCAATTGCCTACACTTCTACTTATAAATCTAACAAAGACTTAATATAAGTTCAAAATTATAATGGTCACGTCTTCATTCTATAAACAACTGAACTTCCTAGACAATATCCTAGCCAAGGCACTCCTACTTAATGTCCCCATTTATCTCCCAAAAGCTGCTTACATCATTTTATCATGTAACTTCCCCATACCATGACTACTAAACAGAAATCAGCAAATAGAAAGAACATTTTACAAACATCCGATCCAACATCTTAACCGCACTTCTTACAACTTCGGAGTTTTAAACCAGAAAGTTAAAGTAATATCCTGTATTCTGCATAATGCTACCAAAATGAAATGAATCTAACATAAGGAATCTCACTAATGGCAATGTTTTTGTGGTGTTATTGTTTTGCCAATACATTTGCAATGCTAGTTTCCAACATGCACTTTGACACATCACTTCACGATTGAAAGTAGTTCCTCAATCACATGAATTATAAACTTATCTACTAGATAGTTAACCCGGTTGTAATCTCATGAAGTGGTCCATTTTGGGTGTTCTTGTTTTGGCAAATATTAGTGCATGAGTGGTTAGCATTGAGTCATGAGCATTGTAACAAGTATTCATAATCAAATTCAATAATATAAGATTCTACAAGGACAAATGATGGATGAATGTAGATGGATGATGAATGGATGAAACATTAATGAAAAGTCTCTTAGGTTCATTACTTCCATTTTGGTCCTCCTTGGAAAAGCACTTAAATTGTTGTTGTAAAATGTGATATTCCTAATGCACAAAATGTAAAATTGTTTGAAAAAGAGACAAGTGAACAAAAGAGATGTTCTAATCGAAAACATTCAACAAAGTTAGAATAAGAATATGGAAATGAAAAAGCAAAGAACAGTTTCATATTTGTAAAAAATAAATCATATCATCAAACATCATCTACTACACAAATGAGCACCATGTTCTTATTTATTAATTCTTTGCCATATGGAATTCTTTGCATGCTTCAAAACCCTCTAAGTCTAGAAAATCCTTAGCAACACGCAAATTATGCATGTAATAACACTTTTTTTTGCTTTTTAGAAGACATGGTATTGATATGGGTAATTTGAAAATTTGGGTCAACCTCTTCCTTTACCCATGGAAGGAGGTGTGGGGCTCTTTGTTTTATTGTTGATGATGGATCAGAACCCTTGGCAACATCATATACAACAAAAAAAACATTTCAACAAACATACAAAGGGATGAATGAAAGAATATTACCAATGCAAAATTGAATTATAGTACATAAAAGCTTCCACTTCCTACAACATTGATGGAAGTTGAAACTTATGAATTTTTGCAAGAGATGGATTATCATTGTCATCATCTCCATCAATAAAGTCATGCAATTATGTAGACATAGGTTTTTTGGACTATTGTAGTGTGGATAGACATTTTCACCAAAGTTCTATGTCACCTTCCAAACTAGAAACATGTCACCCAAACTCCAAAGCAATGGGATAGTAGAAACCAAGAATAATAATGCACAAGATTGGAAGAAGCCAACAAAATAAATCAAATTTGAGAGGCTACAATGACATTTCATATGTATAAGTAGAACCTTAAAAAAATACAAGAAGGTTTGATGGGGCCAATAAAAAAGAAACCAAATTTAAAAGGCTACAATGATATTTTACATGGAAGTGGCTAAGAAAGATTAAGAATCATATCTTTGACCACATTAAGGTAAGGTAGGTGACAAAAAAATCTCCATGATTTGCATGAAAACAAGGTTACAATCTTGTGGCCCTCACTGTGCCTAAAATGAAAATTATTTTGAAAGCACATCATCCTTAAGATTATTGTAGACCACATCAATGTCAAATCATTCTATAACCAAATCAACTTGCTTGTTATATTAAAAAACTTGAACTTTAATGCTTACTTTGCATAAGCAAAGATGTTGAACATCAAGCTTTTCAAAAGTAATGTAATAGGTTCAATTTAAGCACATATATTATTTGAAAAAATTAATTAAAGTGAAACATGCATTGAACATCCAATATGATCATGGAGATTGTAATTAGATTTTCACATTTCCAATTGTTGTTCAGAATGAAATGGAATTAATGTAATAATATATTTTTTTCAATTCAAATCCAAACTTCCTTTGGCACAAGATCTCACTTACCCCTGAAAAATACTCCTTTAGGAACATTCAAATACCAATCTCCTCATTTAGATGGACATGAACATAATTTAAAACTATGGAGGGGTTGTGTTATGGAAGATTAAAACTTCCATGTGATGAAGAAAGGGGGGTAGTTCTTAAATGGCTTTGAAACATGATGACAAATTTAACATATCAATAAAGAAAAAATAAAACCACAAATTCCAACATTTAGTGTAATGCATGTTCTTATTCATGCTAGCAATAAAATGAATAATTGAAAAAAGTAAGCATATATAAAGAATAGGTAAAATATAGAAAACATTAACAAATAAGAACTTGAAGATGATTTGTTTTCTAGGTTTATGGTTGATCATCCCACTTAATACTATAATAAAAAGGATTTATCTTAAAATAATTATTTAAAAAAAAACATTTTGAAAATGACCAAACCTTCATTTGTCAATGTTTTCCCAATGGTCTTTGATGTTCCATCTTCAAATGTAATGTGATGATCATCATCAACTTCATGATAAAGATGAACCTTATCAATAAAGGTTTTTTTGAAGCTACACAATTTTTTAAAAATTATGAATTGGAAAGAAGGGGAAAAAATGAATATATATATACACACACAAACACACACACACAAGATACTTAATTCCATGAAGTTCATTTAGTGCACTTAGCATCCAAGGTTATTAAATGAAAGGGAAAAAATTCACTTGCAAAACATTTTATTATAAAAATCTTGATCACACAAAACAAGGATGCTCACATTCATGAAACATAAAGATCAAAAGCACCCCAAGGTTCTTGTCACACCAAAACATCACAAACTTATAATAATGAAAAAGTGAGTCCAAAGTCCAAACCACCAACACCAAGAAATTTAATCAAAAAGCCAAAACCAAAAATAAACCAATTAAACTAAGTAAAAAAAAAAATCACCAAACTAACCTAATTACTTTCTATTAATATGGTAATTAATGAAAATTAGTTAGTTGAATGTTCCAACAAAGGCATCATTGCCTTTGAGTAGTCCCATGATGGGGAAATGACTTTCTTTTTTTGTGGATTTATTATTATTATAAATGTTGAGCCATTGACATTTGGAAGCATCAACCTTTGAATTAATGGTAACATCAGGCAATCAATTTTATGTTATTTCCAAATCAACATTCTTTAGCTAATTGATTTTGATTTGTTAAAGGAATTTGGGTCCCAAGATTGGATTGATAATAGGTCATAGCTAAATAAGTTTGTGTTGTAAATTTTTTTAGCTTTGAAGCAACATTAGTCATTACTTATTTTAGTTTAATTGTAATTAGATTATTTGGGTTTTCAAACTTGTATAATTTGACCACATCATGTGTGGCCTCCATAATCTCATGCTAAATGTAACAAACATGTGAAATGACTAATTCAAAACATCACAACAATTATGAATTGACATGAAACAAATTTATGTATGTAAAAATTTGTACATTGAACAAGATTTCAACAAAGGTCAATTGTATCAAATAATGCTAAGTATGCCCTTCCTTAGTATCCGTTGAATTTGTGTATTATTTATTTGACAAAATGTCATTGATATTTGTCATCTCAACCATGTTGACCTTAAAGATTATGTGAACAAACTTTTAAATAACATGAACTTTTTCATTGCACTTGAAAATGGTAAATCTAAAACAAGATGCTAAAAACATGCAAGACATTACTTAAGATAGTAAAACCTTCTGATTAGTGAAAAAACATTTGGATTAATCAAAGGTTATGTAGTGTCAACTTGAAAATTTTATAATCAAATAGCACTATAAAAACATGTTTAATTGTTTCACTTTGAAAGGGGAGTTTTCTAAGCGTATGTGAGAAAGAGGTAAGAATAATGGTAAAGAAGGTGGGGGGGGGGTTTTATCAATTTAATGACCCGATTTATAAATATAAATTTTATAATCATTTAACAAATTTATGAAATGTACTCTAATAGTGAAATCAATCTTTAAATCTTAATTTTATGATCATTTAGCTTCCCTTTGAAAGGGAAGTTTTCAAAGGGTATGTGAAAAAAATCAAGATAATGGTGAAGTAGGTGAAGGTTTGGAAAGGGTATTCGACAAATAGTTGTGAGGGTAAAGTTGATGTGCCTTTTCATATCCATGTAGATTGGTGGGGAAGGGAGTGACAGAGTTAGGATTGGAAGATATATAATCCTCAGAGCAAAAAATATACATCGCTAAGACTAGATAGATCAAGTACTCACTAAGTTGAAGATTCTCACAATTAGGTCAGGTTGAGTCCAATGCAACACATAAGGTTCCAGGTTTACAATAGTCTAAACCAACTATTGTTTTACTACATCTAATACAACATTTGACAACAGCATGAAATTCCTCTTGGGAACTACTCTGACATGGTGTACTGCATCAAATCAAGTTCATGATTTTGCACATAATCAAGATTTGGCTTTTCCTTTTTCTTGGGTTGAAGTATTTGTGGAAGTTTGCGAGATGCAGAGCATGCACCCTGCAGATTCTGAAGAATGGAAAATAAGGTGAACACAAATTTTTGTTATTTGAGACCCTGGTGGGGTGATATTTGTTTGGTGTCTTTTGAGGTGCATGTCTATTTGAGATTTCAAATCTGGATTCATATGGCTTAAAGTGATCATGATTCTGCATTGAGAAAGTAGATGTTGTGAAGTGGATTTTGAAGAACGTGTGTTCATTGGATATAAGAGTTGCAGGCATTGAGTGTAGATGTTGTGAATTGGATTTTGAAGAATTCGTGTTCAATGGATATAAGAGTTGCAGGCATTGCTATGGTTCAATCCTTTGAAGGTGGGCTCACTTCTGCTTCAGAGAGGTGGCCCTGAAAGACAGTGGAAGAAACTCCTTTGCTTAATCAAAGACAATTTCCTCTTCTATACCCACAAGCTGGTTTTGCAAAAGAAAAAACCTATCCCTAAATTGCTTTGCTTGTCATCTTCAGAGCTATTAGCATGTGAAGTGTTGAACTATAATGACTAGGTTTGGACTCTCATCAGACTAATCTCATTTTCTTCACATATTGGTCACTTCATGCATTGTGAAGAAGCTCATGTTCTCTCAATTTCATTTTCATTTCAAGCAAGAATCTTGAATTAAGATGCTAGAATTCTGCTAGTTTTCTGTCAAGAACGAGATTTCTTTTCAACCCAGATTCTCCAGGAAGAACTATGCATGAGTGCAGAATGAGTCAGAACCCACAGGGGTGATTCCTTTAAAAGATTGTAATGTGGAGCTCATGCATTTTGGAACACAAGAAGAAGGATGGCATTCTTTTGTCATTCACATAAGGCCACAGCTAGTAGATGATGGGATTATGCTCCACAAAAAATACATCTTGGCAGCAGAAACCTCAGATGAATGCCAAGCTTGGGTGGGTAGGTCTCAAAACACAATCCTAAAACAAGGCAATTGAGTAACAATTACATGATATGTGCCACACATCAAAAGTCCTTGCCCATTTGTTGCAAAAACAAGCCACAAAAATGAAGTCTAAGAACTGGATCTTGGAAGGTATTTGCAAATTTCTGAAAGAATTTCATGTCTGAAATATTGGGCTGAAATTGGATGGCAATATAGATATCATACGATGTGCTTCCCAAGTTAAGCAGATTTTACACATACAACTTGAGCATGCAGAGAAAGAGGTAAGGTTGTCATCATCCTATTTGTTTTCATTGGCATCAAAACAGTTTGTACAAGGTCAAATCACATGCGTCTATTGCAAGAATAAGTCTCATGAAGCATTAGAGTTGAGGAGGATTAGTGCAACAACCACCACCGGTTCACAAGGCAGTCACCCTTGAGGTGCAGGAAACATCACTTTTTCTCTGTAAAATTTCCCTGATGTTTTTGTGATGCAGTTACAAGATCTCCAGCAACGTTGGGAGATTGCAGAGGAGCTTGATGCCCGAAAGGTTGTTTCTAGTTCCATTTTTTTCTCCACTTTTCAGTCCAACTTGTCTTCTGACACATAACCCACAAACCTTACAAATGGAACCTAGCTATATCTAGAAGTCCTCAATCATGAAACTGGCACTCAGACATTACTCTTGGAACTTGAGACTTGAACCCAACATGAGCACTCAGTCCTGTTTTGGGCATCAACAGCAAAGCAAGCAGCTTCGATGGCACTCAACATGCGCTACATTTTAATTTCCTCCAGAAGATCAAGTCCAAATGTTAATCATGGACTGAAGGATCAATCAATTGTTTGCTTGAACAAACTTGAATGAGGGTGTTCTCAACATTTGCATCATAGGTTGGTTACTGTTTTCCCAAATAACTGGCAATTGAAATTTTTGGGGGTGACAGTCTAAATTTCCGCCATCCTATTTTGAAGAAGAAAACCCATTGTTGCTGCAAGATTTAGCTGACAATCTCATGTCACTCTACCATTACCAAGACCTTGCACAAAAGGTGTTCATGTCTCTCCCTGAGCTCAGCTTCTGGCATCCTTTGTGCCCATCTGGTGTTGCCTGCTGTCCTGGTCTCAATCTATTATGCTCTTTTCTCAAGGACAAGGTCTTCAATTTCCTTTGGGAATTTTCTTGAACACTTCATTGATATAAAATGGTAAGGTATTGAACCACCTGCAATATGCCAGAGCATTAAGGATGGTGGAACAAAGAGTCGAACATTGTCTCATCATGCTTCAATGCTTCAAAAGGCCACTACTAGGTACGTTGAATCACAACCATTTAAGCTCATACAATTGGAAACATTTCAAAAGGTGATGATCTCACATTACGCAATCCTGCTTAAATGGGAATTTTTTGCACTCTGGAAGGTTTGATGCAAAACTTCTGGAAACTAAAACAGACATTCACAATATTGTTTTAGATTGTGGTGGGGTTGAGGACAGAGAAAATGGCATAGAATTTAACCCTTTGCATCAAAGTATTCCAGCAACTGTTACACCTGTATCTGAGCTTGAATGTGTTTGTATCATCACATCCTAAAGTCTGCAATGTGTTTTTTTTTTCAATCCTGGTCTAGCTCGTTGATTTTGAAATGCAGTCTAATCCCCAATTTTACACTGCATTTTTTATGAGTGCTCTTATACCTGTAATGGCAGGCTGGAGGCACAGATACTGCCAGGAAACTGGCCATTGGTCCAAACAGGTAACCAATTTAGCCATCAGTTTCAACTGCTGCAATTTGGGCCAATGTGGTCACATTCTTTTCCACAGGGTTTGAAAGCCCTAGGTTGTTGCATTTCCTGCTCTACCCACGAATGACTTAACTTACATTCATTCTGTGATGACATTCAAATGCAGATTTGCGAGTTTGTGATCAATGTTTAGAATGGTTGTTACCAGCTCGGTTTTCATTGCGAGATTTGACACGTGAGGTAGGCTCACTTCTGCATTGGTTGTAATCTCTTGTACCAACTTAATGCCCATAGTGAAGGCCATGTATCCCCTGCAAGTCATATACCATAACACCATGTGCATTAGCTAGCTTGTTTTGCCATTTTAGGTATAATTTAAAAACTAGGTCACATAAACATCAATCGTTGGAAAAGATGTATGTCAGTCTCTGAGATAAGAATTTTCTAATAGCTGTCCAGACATCTAGGTGGAACAGAGGCAACTTTAAGGCACATTAGGTATTGGTATTGCAGTAGTGTTAGTTCAGGACGATGGATAGGCAATCCACTTCCCAAAGGTTTCCAGGAGTAGTTAAAACCTCTTCAAGCTCTTCAAGATGTGATTCATTCATGGAGAATGGCACCTTGCCTCCTAGAATAGAACATAAATATTTTGCCCCCTGTCTTTGAAAGTTCTCACTGCCATATCTCAGTTTGACACCAAAAGAGGTTTGATAGTGTTGATGCAGATTGAAGTGTTGGAAGGGCAGGAAGAGTATGGGCCAGAAGTAGCCATAATGGAACCTGCTGAGGCCATTCTTCAGGAATGTCTGAGACAGATAGCAGAAGTCTCAGATGAGAACATCAATGTGATACGCATCCCTTCCACATTCTGCCCTCATTTTCTCATGCATCTCCCAACCCTTAGCACAAGATTGAAAGTTAGACCTAGAGTGTTGAAAGTTATATAGGTGCAGAGAGACAAGACATCATAGCAATGCTAAATCTAGGGAGCAAAGATGGACAATGCAAAATTTTCATGTCCAATCTAGTGGGATACCTTGAAGAGAGGCACTTTCCAACTACATTAAGCACCTTTCCTATTTCTGCCAAGTCCCAAGGCTGAACTTAACCCAAGCTTCTATGGGATGTAATCTCAGAATGAAAAGCACACAAATTGAGAGATTTCAGCTTGCACAAACCATTTCTATCATAATAAGTCTCACTACAAGAGATAAGATGACTGAAGGTGGTAATATGCATCAAGCGTGTCATAGTCCCCAACCCACCATCTTATACATGAGCATTACCTTTGCAGTTGCAATGTGTTTTCTGAACGAATACAAAGCTAGTTGGCTTCCGGGTATGTATTGAACATTGTCAAAACTCATACAAGGAAGTTGGGATTTTCAGAAGGAGCGAGCTAAGTCAGAAAGGAAAAATATACTACCCGACACAGGTAAAATCAACAAGTTACAAGAGAGAGTGAACAACATCTATGAGCAAGAATATGCTCTCATGCAAAAAGCACTCCCTGGGATATTGATTGAGATGCCCAGAAATCCAGGATGGCAGCGCATATCATTCCTGGGTGCTTCTGACTCAGAACAGACAAAGAACCAAATCCAAAGAATTGATGGCTTGGGGTCAGGATTATCAAACCTGAACAATGTGGGAACAGATGCTATGAGATGATCCACAAATGCTGCAGCACATGCAAAGACAAGTACTGTAAACAACCAAGAGCAAGACAGAATTAGGTGACATCCAACAAAGAGCATTCACTTACCTCATTTACAATGGCTCTACATTAAATCAGCTCATGAAACACAGTTTACAAGAGAATAGACACGATGCAAAATTGAGTACTAACACATTCAAAGGATTGGGATCAAGACGCTAAACTTTATCCACCAAGATTTTTTTGGGGGACAAATTGAATCTTGCATTTTCTCAGCTCAAAGGATTGCTCAAATGTAGGTTAATTTGTGGAAGTAAACTTTGACTGTCATTAGTGATTTAAAGACCTAATTCAAAAATGTCTTTGGGGGTGAGATAGATCTCAAGTGATTTTCTACTCCTTTGAAAGTTTTCTAATAACTTGTCACCATCAATGCTAAATCCTTTTTGGGATCATCCTCACCAGTGTTTTTTCTTTTTCAATTTTTTCATGAAGCTCCAAAAGTGGCGATCAGCTACAAGAGAACCAAATCTGGTTACAAGACAAATAAAGAAATAAAAAATCTAAGAATCCTATTACATGATGACAAACCAATAGAACCTACTAATTAAATATGACAACTTCCAAAGACTACAGCTACAAATCTGCCCAATTCCTTCAAAAATCTTGACAATTTCATAACCTTCTTCCTCAAAATGTGGTGAATTTTTTGGATTTATTTCAAAAAGTTCCCTTGCCACTGTTGCTTGGGACCTTTTTTCCAGCAAAATGGCGAAAATACGCTACCAAAAAAATCAATGATTGCCACTAATGCAACATCACCCCAAAAAAAAAAGGCTTGACACTCAGGTTAGAGCATCCCCAGCAATACTCACTATGAGACTCTGCGCATTACAATTGGATGAAGAAAAATCAAAACATACCGGCTTGGCTCAGCAAAATGCTTTGACCGAGCAGTTTTGCAAAGGTTCTTGAGGCTAGTAAAGGCACTGAAAAAATTTGTGCACCTGCCACCAGACAAGAGTGTAATAATTTTGATCTGACTGCTTCTCCCTGTTTCAAGAGATTGGCCAATCATAATGATTGGTCCTGGTCGTTTGCTATTAGTAATCTCCCACCTATTTGTGGGTGTTGGCGACAAATCAAGAGGTGAATCGGAAGCGTCTGGAGTAAGAGATGGCGACCAGCAGCAGTAGCAGCAGCAGCAATGCAAACTCCACGCTTCACTTGGCTAACTGTAATGCCATCACCATGCAGCAGGGGGTAGTAGAAGTCACGCCTGCTTGTCATCTCTTGATCCGTGGCAAGCGCATTCTCTATGTGGGCTCTTCTGCTCCTCCTCCACCTTCTCAGGTAGCCTTGCTCATCTCTTTTGACACCCACCCGTTACCCCAGCATAACTCCCTGCTCAACATCTTCACAAGAAATTGCAACTCTTTCTAGCCAAACTAGCTACAATTGGGTCATCAGGTAAGCGTGGACTCCTCCTCTTCTTCACAAACAATTGCAACCCATTCTAGCCAGACTAGCTACAATTAGGTTATCACGTAACTGTGGATTTCTCTTCTTCACAAACAATTGCAACCCATTCTAGCCAAACCAGCTACAACTGGGTCATCAGCTAAGCCACCCACCAACCCATTTGATCTTTGCAGTGCAGGAAGTTAGGAATTTCTGAGCCTGTAGGAAGGGGGCAAAAAAAACACAGACCTTCCTCCTCCTTGTCCTCCTCCTCTTCCCATTTTGTTCTCTAATCCTTGCATTTGATCTGTTCTAGGGTGCAGAATTTTAGGTCAGAATGTTTTACATGGTGCATCCTGCACAAACTAAGATATATAAGTCCCTTTATATATTTCACTTCCAGCTGGAAGACTTGCTGGAGGATTTGCAATTTGTGAGCATAAGATTCCTCTTGATGGTATCCATGATGATATGTGAAATTCGATGTAGGTCAAGTGTGCAGTTCTAGGGGGCAAATGTATGTGTGTGGTTGATCATTTGAGTGATTCTCTGAGCTTGTGAGCACCTTGTTGTTTCCAGAGTGAAGTATGATGGAGATGTTGAATAAGAGTGTGAAGGAGTGAGTTTCATACATGCATGAAATCTGATTACAAAGTAATATGGGGGGTGTGTACAAAGGTGGGGGAGAGGCACATGCTAATAGATCTTGGGGGTGCATATGTCATTCCAGGGTTGTGTGATGCTCATGTCCATGTGACAGCAGTATCTGCAAATTTACATGACATGCTGCTGTTGCCACCAAGCTTGGTGACAGCATGTGCCACAAAAGTTCTGGAGGCCATGTTGATGCAAGGCTTCACCACTGTGCGAGATGCAGGTGGCTGTGACTGGGGCCTTGCCAAGGTAATCCATAATCATTTCCATAGAGTTTGTCCTTAGTGCTGCAGTTGCAGGGCTCTTTGCCATGTTTTGCAGTTCATAACATATTGTAGATCATCTGCCACTATTGTGATGCTGTGTGATCTAAGGCTTCCAAGTGATGATGCTAAGTGTGGGTGCCCAGGCAGTGGAGGAAGGGAGC
>Ga0209611_10001981_pt1 | contig 35799 bp, 23 predicted proteins | sample S1TSphgellanicum_3_FD_187693 | JGI IMG/M metagenome (GOLD analysis project Ga0209611, IMG submission 187693) | Host-associated microbial communities from peat moss isolated from Minnesota, USA - S1T2_Fc - Sphagnum magellanicum MG (SPAdes) (version 2) | ecosystem: Host-associated > Plants > Peat...
CCAGGTTTGCCACTGAGATGGCTCTTGTGGGTCCCTTCTCCTCTCTTCAGTCGGCGATTGACTCCGCCCGTGACATCTGGTGGAACAAGGTGTGGTTGTGTCGCCTCTTCATTCCTCCTCCTCCTCTCTGTGGTTTCACTCACCCCTGAAAGACGATCACGGAATCTGAGGTAGGATCTTTGCAGTGATGATGACTTCTTTTCCAGAGGGATCCAATTTTATTTTATTTTTCTCTTTGAGTTTGTGGTCGATCAGATGCCATTTTTTCTCCTTCTCTCTGTCAGTTTGTGGCTTTCATATCCCAAGGAAATGTGTTGTCCACTGAGAAAGTGGGTCTGGAAAAGGATTTCAGTAAACTCAGAAAGTGTTGCTGTGAGATTTGGAGTGAGAAGGAGCCAAGTAATGGATTCAGAGGATGTTGTGAGCCAGCAATCAAATGCAAACAGATGGTAGTTTCAGATGATGGTGAAATGATCTTGTGCACTAGGTTCCTCATTACCAACAAAAAGATTGTTGGAGATTGTGCTGGACAGTGTGCCTGCTTGTGTGTATTCACTGTACAAAACTTTCCAAATTGTAGTTACCTCAAATCTCAGAAACAACATTTTTATGCTCTGAAAACCCTAATAAATGCTCCTAGATTCAAGTGCTTTGGAGTGTCGTAGTTTGTGCTCTGAGTCTCATTCATTGGAGTGGGTTACCAGGTGGACATTCCTGGTTGGCTAGAAGCGTTTTCTGCCCATCCCCGAATTGGTGATATACAGGCATTGCGAACCAAATTTTCCTCAGAGTCCAGGTGAAGAACCAGTCCCATGATGCTATGGCAAACCAGTCTCAGGTGTACTTTTCAAAATCAATGTCTGCGTGTCTATGTCATGGCCCTTTCTCTTCTCCTGACATGATGCAAGAATCATGATAATATATTATCCAAACATGTGACACTATGTGGGGGAAATCCTGTACATTTTTTCTTATTGATGTATCTGCAGCTTCTGTGAGGGTGAGCAATCATCCGCTTTGAACAGCTCCAATGAACACATCCTTCAGGTACTCTATGTCCCATGCCTTTTGTTGAACATGATGCTGAGGGAGTGACAGCCATCAATTTTTCTGGTATACAATCTTGGGTTCACCTCAAATTGCACACAACAATAGCACCAGCATATGAGAGCCTTCTATTAGTTTGACTCATGGCCTTGGTAATTGGTTTGTGTGGAAGTCAGCTGTGGGTTATTGTAAGAGTGCCAATTTTCTCAGTGAACATGTTTATACCCTCTCCTACTGTGGAAGAAGCCAATGACTTGGGTTGTTTGTAGAGATTTTGAACAGTATGCTCTGTGTTCTGGTCTCACAGGAGCTGGCAGAATTGAACCGGCAGTATGAGGCCAAGTTTGGCTTTGTCTTCCTTGTGTGTGCGTCAGGCAAGAGCAGTGCTGAGATTTTGTCAATCCTAAAGGCATGCTTTCACTTGATTCTCAGCAAATGTTGCCTTGTATTGTTTCTTTCATTTCTCAAATTAGTGAGCACACGCATGAGAGAGAGGTGATACTTGGTTTTGGGGAAACTTGTTGCAGTAGCTTTGGATTCCTGTAGCTAGATGCTCATGCTGGAAAATGTCACTCATTTCCAGGCAATTATCTCAACAAGTCTCTGTGCAAGTCATCTGAATTGTAAATTGGAATGGAGCTGATCCCACTGGAAACATCTGTGCAGCCCTCAAGCTAGCACAAATGTGAAGCCTACCCCTCAATTGTTACTCATGTCCTTCAAGAATCCAGTAGGTTCATATGTAAGGTGGAAAGACTGAGTCATGGATTTTAAAGGTGTCCTCCTGTAGGTAACTGTTGTTCAATTGGTAATAGAATGAATATGTATGTTGATTGTTCCTCACATTTCTGTATTTGCCTCTTGCCTTTTGTTGCCACAGGCACGTTTTCGGAACCGCCCTATTATGGAGCTGCAAATTGCAGCTGCAGAGCAGCAGAAAATCACAGAGCTGCGCCTTGCAAAGCTCATTTCTGTGAACTCACAGTTGTCAAGTATGCATTTCTATCCATCTTTCAGACACTCCTCTTTGCACTTGGAGATGCCAAATTATGAACAGAAATTTTTGACCATCAGACACTTCAGTATTCAAATATGAGTAAATCTGGTGTCCTTTAGGTTCAGCAATCACAGAAGGTGACACCATGCAAGTTGAGAAGGCGACAAGCCCAACAGACCTCAGCACAAATCAAAACTTGGGATCTTCAACAGACAATTCATCATCTGAAGTAATAGAAAAACTGAACCCTGCAACATCAACTGTGGCTAACCTTCGCCCTCCTATTACTACCCATGTATTGGATGTGACTCTTGGAAGACCAGGGTCAGGAATTGATGTTGCCCTGCATTGGTGGACACAGACTTCACCATCAGCAGAGAAAATATCAGATGGTGATGAGAATGGCTTTTGGGTCCCCCTTGGAAAATCAGTGACAAACAATGATGGTCGGGCAGGCCCACTCATGCCAACATCCAACAAGATTCAGCCAGGAATATACCGCTTAACTTTCAACACGGGTACATATTTGACTAGAACCAACTCAAGTGTCAATCAACAGGAGGGTGTGAGTAGGGGTTTTTATCCATATGTCATGATAGTTTTTGAGGTGAAACCCTCACAGGTTTCAGAACATTTTCATGTCCCAGTATTGTTGTCTCCATACTCATTTAGCACATACCGTGGAAGCTGAACCAGAGGAGATGACTTTAGTCTCTTTCATACACTGTCATTCACAGCTTCATTGTCTGGTACTGGTCTCCTCCAAAACAGCTGGACTCTATCATTTGCTATAGTATGTTCTTATTTTGTGGCATGTAAATTAGTAACTGAGCCTGCAAATTCTGAGTATGTTTCACAGGTTGGCCTCATAGGAATTGTGTACAAGTATTTGATCTGTAGTAGTAGCAAAGAAAGCTCAAGATGTGGATATGATGTTTGATTAAAACCCAAATTGCAATAAAACTGGCTCAGGAATCTGCTGTGCTTGAATTGCATTCCATTACAGTTCATATCTGGTGAATCACATCCTAGAGGAGGTGATATTGAGATTTCTCTACAGTGAATGTGATATGTCACTGCGGAGGTTGAAGGGTAATATTGCGCAAGCATGGATTTTTTGTGATTGTGAAAGTCTTCATATGCAAGCTGATCTGTTTATTATAATAGATGGAGAGAGATAGGTAATCTTTTGGCTGCTTGTTTGGGTGATTTCTTCTCAGGCAGTTATTTAATATGCACCTTAATGAAGTTTGAGCAATGTGCAGTTGCATGCTCCAGCAATGAATGCAATTCAATGTAAGATTCACGTGTAGTGCAATATCACTTGTAGTGCAAGCTAGAGACAGTGGTAGATTTAAGATATTTGTAATGAAAATTCATGGATGTTTTGCTCACAAATCCCATGTGCATTGTGTCCCTTCTCATGCTTAGATGGTCCCTGTATCTTTGTTTGAATTTGAAAGTATTTGATTACTAAGACAATACAACGTTACTTGCTGATTTTGTATGTGGTTGGCAACCCAACAATGGGATGTTGTTCTGACCCATGGAGCTTGAAGTAATTCATACTCCCATGGAAATTCATTGCAGCTCTTGAAGCAATTGCCAATGGCATAGGAGTAACCTAATCAATTGTTATGCAAAGAAGTCCTGTGGAAATTTTGGAAGTTCAGGATGTACCTTCACCAAGGAGACTTGTTTTCCATAAAGAGAACTTTGGACCAGCATTGGGTAGGTTTGCATACAAAGACTGCACTTTGATCCAATGATATCTGCCCTGGCTCTGTACAGTTCTATTGTGTACAGATTATCAGCGCATTGCTATGAGTATTAGAGCATCTCCAGCAGTGCTCTGAATGTGATTCCGCACAGTAAAATTGGGTCAAGAAAAGTCAAAAAATGTCAGTTTGGCTCAGGAAAATCGTTTTGGCTCAGCATAACTCTAAAGTTTGCAGCAACACTGTGCACCTGCACAAAAAAGTGCAATAAATATGATCTGACTGCTGCTCAGTGTTTCGGATTGGCGTATCATAATGATTGGTCCAGGTGGTTCACTAGTAGTAGTCCCACACCTATTTGCTGTCCCATTTTCAGTTTTATGGGTGGAGTTGCAAAAAAGGTAAATAACTAAACTTGGATGTGAACAATATTTTTGCAGGGTTGCATACTGAGCATCACTGGAGATGCTCTTTCCTTTATCATGCCACAAACAAAATGTACCTCATACATCAAGTCTACCACAGTTACATGATGAACAACAAGAAAATTATTGGCGCTGGAATCCCAGATAGCAATTCTTTGGAGGGCAACCATCAACAAGATTTAACTCCATAGATGTGTCCAGAGAGCACCATTGTCCTGGACAACAATCCACTTCTTTCACAAAATTTCATTGAATGTTTTGTACAGTTGTGAAAATCATGTACTGTCTGCCTCAGGGATTGCTACAGTTAAGCTCATGTGGACAATCTGCACTACCATACAACAATCTATAAATTGGGACTTCAGTTCATGTGATCCTTCGCATTGCCAACAGAAACCATGATAATATTGTCTTGGATAGCAAGCAAGGTTTGAGACTGAAGATTAGTGCCCAAGGATGATCTCAGGAGACATGGGTTAACAAACACACCCTGGAGGCTTCTGGATGTTCTCTCTCTCTCTCTCTCTCTCTCTCTCTCTCTCTCTCTCTCTCTTCTCTCTCCGGTCTAGGCATGACATGATTTTGTTGCAGATTCAATCACAGGTCATGACAGATGGTGAAGATTGGAAAATCTAAGCAATATGCTGACTAATCATAAAACTCTGATAAAACTGGTTGAATCTCATCCCAAAGCTTATCCCTAATACTGCTTACCCCTAATACCAAAATTGCTGTGCCTATCCACAATTTTAAGGGTTCTGTTCCAATGAATGGATGTGAATGAGAAGAGTACATACATCTCGCAGCCTCTTTGCATCTGGAGGATGGTTGCATAGTTATGACAGCTATGTGAGCTTCATTCAACCAACCTGGCCCCCTCAAACGACATGGCCAGGTTCAGATGCAGGCTTTACCTCCCTGCACCTCAGATACAACTGCAACTTTGGACTCATCATCACCATCGGAAACAAACCCTGCAAACATGATCAATACATGTTTCAGATTTCCTCCCAAAATTGAGAAACCGACTCAAATCTACTAAAGCTTTGAGAAATTTCTGCTATGGCCTGAATAATGTATTGAAAACACTGATCATATCAATCTAGACACGGAAAGAGGGCATTTAGGAGATCAAATAAGGAAATCTGTAAAACTCAGACAAACTATTGTATCTAGTTAAGTCCCCATGAAGGTTTTCCCTGACCCCATATGATTCCTCCTCAAACTCCTCCTGTTCTGTGTAATTGAGCATCAGATGACCACAGAGCTTCATAAAAGTAGCATCTCTCTCTGTCCCTCATGGGCTGAAAAGTGTGACATGAATGGAGGAAGTCAGACCTGTTCAAAAAATTAGGTGTGAAGACATTTGTGGTGGACATTTGTCGTTTAATGTCCCACAAAACAAAGCTAGCCATTGGCCTTGAAGCGCTTAGCATGTTCCTTGTTGAACCACTCAATGATCTCTTCTTGAGAACCTTCTGGATGAGCCAACTCCCACTTCTGTAACTGATCCATCTGAGCAGGATTTCAACAAAACAGCAAAATGGAGAACATCAGTTAAGTTTGCAGGTGGAAACACAACATTCAAGCCTTCATACAAATCAGTGGTTGTGGAAGCTGTACACAGGCCTAAACCCTAAACCCGACAAAAGTGTGAAATACACTAGCTACACTGCTTGCATATGGCGATCAAGAATACCATCCCCCATGTCAAATATTCAATAGTGTCCTTTAAAACAGCTATTGCTTCTAGGTCCCTTTAGGAATGAGCTAGCATGTCCAGAGATAACAGGAAACTGCTTATGAGTTGTGGGAGTGAGGGTAGAGGTTATTTGTGACAGGGGCAACCAAATAAGGAAAAACATAGTCCAGCTTGAAAGCACTAGATCAAAATGATGATACATACCCATTCTTTCATCTGTGGGACTCCTCTTTGCAAGTCCAACAGTTCCATGATTTTTTTTCCATCTAACAGCGGTTTTTGAGTCCAAACTTTGTCCAGTCCTATAACATGTAGAAGAACCTTGTTAAAGGACACCCCTACATTAGCTTCCACAAACTCTTAAACCTAGAAAGTTATGCAGATGCCCAAAATGTAGCAATATCTAACATTTGTTCCTTACACAAGAGACAGGACTCAAGGATGAGAACATATGGTTCCATCACTGAGTTGATACAGGCTGATAGTAGACCATCTGGAGGATTGATGTAACTCTTGATCAAGGTCATCATTCAAAAGTCAAGTCACCAATTGACATATCAATGGGCAAAAATGGTTCTGGCAAAGTTGTATCATCCACTAATGCAAAAATGGACAATCACTATTCAAAACATAGCTAAGAAAAATTGTTTCTAGAATGATCTATTGGATATAAATATCAGCAAGGAGTTGTACTACATGATAGCCTCAAATATGGGATATGCACATGTGCTTGAACTTCGCAACTACAAAGCAGTCAGGAATGAAATCATCACCTAGTTTCAGTATTGCATCCTCAGTTGTGCGGAACTGATGAGCCCTCTGGGCAGGACTGATTTGGTCCAAATCTGAAGGAAGAAGTGTTGAAAGCACCAATGCCGTGCGCCATAGCCCCTTAATTTGATGTAAACACAGACCTAACCCATCACACCCAACATCATCAACACATCAGCTTGTGATCAAATGAAATGTAATCAAGGCAATTCAGTAAGGTAATTTCATGGCAACAAGTCCACTTCTTGAGCACAGGACAGGGATTGAGTGTCGCTGCTGTTTGTTCCCTTACTACCCAATAGAGGCAATGACCACAATACACTCTGCATTCCCTCAGGACTCCTTACTTGTCAACATTGAGGTATTTATCTTCAGTTGCAGTCAATTTTTATTGATAATCAACTGTATATGCAGTTGAAGCTAATCCAAAAAACCTTAGATGCCAAATTCAGGTGAATGTATCCCAGATCCATCTCAACTGCACAGATGTGGGACAGTAAAATTGCTCATAAAGAACTAAAATTTCAGTTTACATTACCAGCTTGCACTCGCTTGCGGCCATCCATAGGCAGCACCAAACCTTGTATACCTGCTCCCCCATCCCTCTTTGTTTTCAGAGAGCAACAAATATGAACTGGGAAGACATGATACTCCTGAAAAAGAATTGCTAAAGAACAACAATATCGATGTTATAAAAATTACCAGGTTGGACTCGCTTGTGACCATCAACAGGCAGCACCTCTTGCCTCCCTGTTCCCACATCATTTTGAGATAACAACTTTGTCACCTCTGTGAACTGCTCTGCTGCTGCATGCAGCTGCAAAACCTGCAAGATGCACAGATGTAACCCAATTACAGACACATTTAAGTGGCATGATTGGACAAAACAAAACCTTGAAAGGAAATATTAAGAAAAGCTATGAAAACGTCATCTCAAAGACTGCTTTGCTAGAAGAGACCAGGAAGACCCGCAGTCCTCGTTCAAAGGATAAAAGCTAATAGCTTGATGAGCTAGCAAAGGAGGAAGAACATCACTCACATTTTTGGCATCATCTGACTTCAGCTTCAGTGAGTCCTTGATGATAATGTCAGAAACAGGCACCTGCAATGACTTTTTGATTCAGCATCTCATGGGTGATGTGACAATACAGCGACTTGATCTGAATAAAAGAGCAACAGTTGAAGAAAAGTGTGCTGACCGAGCCTTTCTTGTAAGGATGTGTGTGATGCCGAAATGGAAGAAGTAAAGCACTTAAAAAGCATAGCCTCCTTTCCTCCATCTGTGATTGCCCACGATTAAGCCTGAGTACATCTATCACTACTCCTTGCACACAGCAACATAGTAAAACATGCCCTATAAACAATCAGGACTACCAGCATGATGGATATGAATGACCAAACTCTGCAAGCTTTCACACCTGACATGACATGCTTCTTGCTCTGAAACACCTTATCCTAGTGGGTAACAAAACAAAACAAAATTGCATCTGTACTGCAATGCAGGCCCACGATAACACCCACCGTCAATTGTGAACCCTCAAGCTCAGCCAGAACCTCTCCAGCTGCTTGCATATAGTCAACACATAATCTGGGCCCACCATTTCCAGCAGATAATTCACAATCTTAGCAGCCTTCATCATAAATACAACTCAATAAGCATTAAAAACTGGACCCACAGTGAATAAGATCTGGAAAAAGGAAAATTGCTTGAAACTGACTGCACATTTACAAAGAAATGGTGCACAATACTTGGGCTGAGGGACCAAAAACACCTAATGCCAGGCACTTCAGAATCTCTTGTGCTCACCTTCCATTGTTGCCCAAAAGAGGAGGGTTGGAGTCTTTCACGCAAGCAGTGAAAATTACTGGGAAAAGCTCCAACTGCTCAAACCAGCGCATTGCCTCACTAGGCTTCTTCCCCATCAGCATCAAATCAACCTGCAGCCCCATATAATACAACCACAAACTGAATGAACTTTTCTTTGGGAGGCACAAATCCCATCTTATCAACTAAGAAATTGCCAGAAATCACATAATTCTTCACAACATTAGCTCACTAAAAGATGATTAAGAAACAAACATCTTCTGACAGTCATACACATAGGAAGAATACCTATGGTTAGGTTGGTTAAGGGTTTATACACTGGTAAAAAGTTGATTACCTCATGGCCGATACGTTCACGACTGACTTTAGTCCCTAAAGCTTCCTTTACTTCTTCACAAGAAGCTGCGTTCTTCAGCTCCTCCTCCAGCTTGAACCCAAACCGAGCACCTAATCAACACATCAAGAAACGATTTCCTCACATTTGGAGCACATTTTTTCCATCTAACCACTGCCTACTGTAATTCTCAGGATGGCTATAAAGACAATTTCCTACAGTGATGACAGACCAAAGACTTCATGACCCACTTGCACAAATTTGCACATTTCAGATCACAATATGATGACAGCATCACATCACAAAAAAACCAAAAGTAGAAAAAAATCACATACAGAATCAATAACACCTTGGGATGAAACAGAGAAGAGACAAATCCTACCAAATCGTATAGCACGCATGACACGTAGTGGATCATCCAAGAAAGTCTCTTTCGGAGGCAATGGTGTACGAATCAACCCTGCTGCCAAATCCATCAGGCCTGCTTTCCAGAACACAAATAAATGTAAGCACCAGATGAATTCCTCAGTGCACCACAAGAAGATCATTCTATGCAAATTATTGAAGAAACTAGTTACATGTAGGTTTGGAATGAAGACTTCCAAAAATATTTGCTGACCCTATCAAAAATCCTACCAAATAGAGAGCTGGTTGGAAATTTCATGTGTTCGGTACATGCTAGGCAGTTCAGAAAGTACTGGCCCGTACTGGTCAGTGTGCAGAAACTCAGAAAAGTAGCTCATCAGGGGGTGATTTTCTGACAGATATGGAGAAATTACAAGCACCAATGGCCCATGTGCCTTGGTTGAAGATAGAGGGGCTGCTCCTTAGATAATCCACCATACATTACTAAGATTCTGTGACTTGTTTCTGCATAAGGGGCTTGTACACGTACCTTTGCCAGTTAAATCCTCCACAGAACAGGTATTAATGTTGTAGAAGAGGCTGTGACAAACCAAAAGCAAAACACAAAATAGTCAAACCTCGATGCAGTCACTTTCCACTTGCAGCTTCACAGAACAAAAAACATTGATGTCACCATTCATAAAAACCTCTAACAGAAAGAAAGGCAACACAGACCTGTTAATGGTCAAGTCACGCCGCAAAGCATCCTCCAAAGCTGTTCCAAACTCCTGCACTCAAATGTCCATGTGCATCTTCTAAGCCCAATTTGCCTCAGAGATTATGAATGAGGAGATGACTTGCCAGATCACAACTCAATGGAGGGAAGGTAAAAAACTCCCTTTGCAGAGCCTTCTACATGTATCTGAATCCTCATGAAATAAGATCACTGAAACTACTCGTGACTAGAGGTTGGAGCGATGAAGTTTCTGGGTGGAACAAGGGCTCAGCCCGCAAATTCCAATAGAAGATTGGAAACAGAGCCTAATTTTATCAGCAGTTTTTCTTCACAAGACTGATGATAACCACCACCTAGGATACACTACCATGGTAGCAGTCCAAGACTATCAGAACGTTTTTACTTGATGAATCAACAGAGCCCTGCAAACTGTAATTTCTCTAGCAGACACCAAGCTTACATCCCTAGCAGAGAATCCAACAATGTGGAAGACAATCCAAGTTTAAATGTGCGTAGTACCATGGTTGGAATGCGACTGTGTTGAGCATAAGTCTCAGCTCGCAAATTCACGAAATCTACCCAAACCCCTCTTATTCGCATTCGAGCAGTCTCGAGATGCTTTGACTGCTCAGGATTGCTGCATGCAATGGGAAATTCACCCACACAAAAGAATACACAACATCACAATACAATTCATCAAGAAAAAGACTTAGACACAAACGTCTTGTACTTCGTGTTGCTGCTGATGAGTCTTATCATTGAAGCATTCTGGTGCAATCTACAAGCAACACAAAAGATCGTGACAACCATGTGTGTTTTGAAGTATCAGATGCTCCTGGCATCATGACAAACCATAACAGTACTCCTGATGTTTAATATGAATTGTCACAACAATTTTCAGTTCATGGGTTGAAGCACAATTGCTTGGGATCTGACATGTTCATGATTACAAGAAAAATTCAGATTCATGTCCCTGAATGATGCATTCATTGCAGGGTGGTTTGTTTCAGGGTTTAGGGTTTAAGGCGAAACCATCTCTCTCACCTCTGAATAATTCCCACTCCTTGCGTCTCTTCCCCGATGCTTTCAAGATACTCGTTCACTTTCTTACAAAACTCCTTGCCTAGCATATCATCAATGGCGATATCGATGTCATGTGAATCCGTTCCAAGAAGCTGCATTCCAACCCAATTACACAAAGCTATGAATTAAAGCAGCAGCAATTCATATCTAGAGTTCAGTCTGCAATCGCACTTAGAGTGAAAAGCTCACAAATCTCCCAATTTCCTATAAGAAGAAAAACGATTGACACAGACCTTATCACGAACCCAGCCTCCCGCGACACGAAGCTGTGTGTTCATCCTGAAGTGACGAAGAGTCGACAGCAAAAGCTCGAAAATCCCCTGCTCACTCGCAGTCAGCCTCACATTCTGCTGAACGGCAACCATACTGATGAAACGAGCGTCGCTGCCTGCGAGCCCAGGAACACAAACTGCAGCACCACAAGAAACTCGCACCTCTCTCGACAAACCAGCAACAGCACTCGCGAGAAGTCGAGAGTGAGCGCAAAAACCCGAACAAAATTCCGCAGCAGAAAAAAAAAACTGGCTACGATCACAACAAACCCCAGAGAAAGACGAGCTCCCACCGCAACCCAAAGAAGAAGCACAACAACCACCGGGAGCCGTAACAAAAGCCTGCTGCAATTGCCGGAACGATGCTCGCAGAGGAAGCGCACGCACTAGCGCAAAACAAAACGCCATAGCTAATTTCTAGGGTTAGGGTTTGGAGCACCAACACAAAGAGACAAAGAGAAAAACTAGTCACAAAACAACCCAATTTATCGCCCAAAAAATCCCCCATTTTTTCCACTTTTTTTTTTGCTTTTCCTTTGGATATAGGAGTTGGTCTCGATGGGTGGGAAGATTAAGAGAAAAGAAAATTATAATTAAATAATTAATTTTTTAAAACCTTAACACTCAATGCTTTGTTTTATATTGGATTTGTGAATGGGGGAAGTTGTAGTTTTTTGGGCATTTCTCAAGTGGATTTAGTGAGATTTCCATATGAATCTAGAAGCAATGTAGATATAGAGCAAGCAAAACTTAATCAAAACAACCAATTGAATAAATTGGACAAAATTGAACTTGTTGACAAAAGACATTCTCATTCTTCTAGAGAGAGAGCTTGGTACTAACTACACTTAACATGTTGCTTGAATGTTTGCTTGCAATTTGATTGACAATGGTGCGCTAATTGATGCACTTAAGGAAAACAAATTAGGCATAAAGTCATTGAGATTATTCTAAGAACTAGCAACTAATAATAACTTGTATGTTATTTTCCAAGAAAACAAAGAGATTTTTGGATAAGCTTTGTTTAGATAAGCTTGACAATCCATTGTTATCTCAACATTCTCACTCATCGATGAAGTCGACCTCTTTTGTTTGAGATGAACCCATCTTGACAAAGTTTCAAACTTATCTTTATGAACTCCTTTTGTAAGTATATCAAAAGTCATGCCCTTTTGATGGGCAATACTTGAAGACAATTGCATTACATGAGATATGTTCTTCACAAAACGAAACAAAATGTGTGTAATTGTTTTGTGAGTAAATGAAATTATGCGTAGTATTATTCGATCATGTTAAGTTTCTTTGACTTGCATTAGAAATCAAAGTTGTCTTCTTCCTACTTGAATCTCACCTTGCTTAGGAACATTCTCAATCACAAAGCTTCTTTGCTTGAATACAAGACATGTACTCTACTTATGTAAAAGAAAAAGCTAATGTGATTTTAGTTTTGTTGACTCAAAAAATAACAAATCATATAACAAATATATCAAAGCTTATAGTTAATTTTTTAGTGTCAAATCAACTCCCCCATTTGAATCACAAAAATCATGAAGCCTCAAGCTTTTTTGCTTTCTTGAAACAATCATGAAAATAATGTGAAACAAGGTTTTTGATATATTATAAACATGTCGAAAGTTTTAAATAACAGCTGGCCATTGAGCTTGTTTAGAATTATTGAAAGAATTGAATGATTCAAACTAATGCTAAAGCCTTGTGTTGACCATGCAATACATAACACCACATGTACAACCTTTCAATACAAAATGTTGGCCATTGCAAACTCTTAAAGGTCATGGCTTCTCCTTTCAAAATTTTCACTCACCTCAAAACATGTAAAAATTGGGTCGCATGTGCCCATTTAAAACTTGGTCAATATATTATCACTTAATTATATTAGCCCAAATTTATTTATTTATTACTTTTGTCCCTCATTGCAATTTGGAGTCATGAAATGAATTCAACATCCCTTAAATATGCCATTAGACTTTGTCAGAAAATATGTTTTTTGAACTAATAAAAAATTATAATATCCCTTGCAAAGATTAAAAAATCGTTAACATATATGGCAATAATTACACTTTGATTTTGGTTGATATAAACATTATGATCAAATTCGAACATGTTGAAGTTGTTTTTCACAAGAAATTTATTTAGCTTTTGGTATCAAAGTTTTTCAACTTTGCTTTAGTTGATTGAAAGACTTCAACAACTTGCAAATGAACTCATAGATTGTCCTTTAAGAATTTGGGTTTAATTTTTTATCCTTCAAATATGAAACCCTTCTATTTAATGGACAAACTTGGGCAACGTTACCAAAACCTTTGAAATGTTACATTCTAAGTTTTTCTTCTCTTCAATCCTCCAATAGATTTATTAAATTATCAAATAGCTAGGATTTCGTCATTTTTAACTAAATAGGTGTGGCCTAATCTTCTACTCAAAAGTGATGGGTTATGCCATTGTTGTGAAACACATGCTCCTAGCATTTCAACCAAAGTTTAGTTGAACATCTTTGCAACATCATTTTGATCAAATGGGCTATAATATAATTATGTGAATTATTAATGAATGTCCCTGGCCTTGTAATGGCCCCTAAAATCTTTAAAAATCAATTCATCACTATTGTCATTGTAGATGAAATTGATTTTCTTACTTTTACCTATTGTCCACTTTGATTTGAAACTCTTTGAAAATTACTAAAACTTTTAATTTATTCTTCAAAAGGTAAGTTCAAGCCATCTTAATGTTGCCATCAATGAAATGAAAGACATAAAAAAATGAACCCCTAGATTACTGAAATAATTTACATTGGGCCACATAAATATGTATGAATTAACTCAAGAAGAGTTTGACATTTTTTTAAGATTTCTTTTTTCAAAGCGGTTGTTACAAACATCATTTTCATATGACATTGGAATTCAATCATATGGATGTTCATTCATGACTTATTATTCAATTTAGGTCACTTTAATACACTACAACTTAACTCTTTGTTGATTTACATTAAACTTTTAATTCATTCTTAGTTCACTCTTAATAAAACTTGTAATTCATTTATAGTTAGGAAGTCCTTTAAATAGTTTCTTTAGTCGATGCGCACATGAAAACCTCCATGGAAGTTTTTTTGAGTTAAATCCCCAAAAATGTATAAATAAAAATAAGACCCCACTAATATCTTTAATTTATTCAACATCAATTTAAGGTATGATCTTACACCATAACTTTGTTTTGTTCTTTTTGTGTTTATGCTTTCTTATTTCATCACAATAAAGATTGTTTATACTTTGATCTTACGCATTTTGTGTTCTTGACTTTAATGTTTATGTCGTTATATTGGTTCTTTTGTTTTTATTATTATTATTTAAATTTAAACCTATCATTTCGTCATCTATCTTTGTAGTTTTCATGCCCAAGACATCAAATTCATGCATTGTTTGCTACCAACACAAACCAATTTGACAATCAACTAAAACACCCATTTTAGTGACCAAACTGTTGTGCATGATAAGTTTGACATCTTCATTCCCCTAAGTGATCATGTATTTCTCATGCACCAAAATGTTGAACTTTCTTTCTATTTGGCAACCTGAACAATCTAATGAACTAATGAACATAACTTATGCAACCTATTTTCTTTTACAACTTTTGCAAAAAAAAAATTGAACTCATTTTTTCTACTACATTTTCCATGTTCAAACTTTAGTTTCAAACCTTGGGCAATAGGGATTACCAACTAAAAATCTATGCTAACAAGACTTTGGACATGGAGGACTTTGAACACAAGACACCTTTTAACTTCACACACTCTCATTTTCATGAATAGAATGCCATTCTTTTTCCAATGGTTTCTCAAGAACAAAATTATCACACATTTGTAAAAAAATCTTTTATGAATGATCTTATGTCAGAAAACTATTTTTTTGGAACATGCTAAGAACTTTTGTTCAAATCAATTTACTTTTCATTTTTCAAAACATTTGTTCTTGTAGAAAAAACTTTGTTTTGTGGTAGTAATTATCTATGTGGTGTAACCCAATGTTGGGAGGGTACCTTTTGTTTCTTTATATGCCTCAGGGTAAAACCCAATAAAAGTGTATTGACATACCCTACCTTTGGCACTCGAATGCACCTTTACCTTAATCCATGATTTAAAAAAATTAAATTATGCATTTATGGGGTTGAACCTTTACTTTGAAGATAAATTTGGGAAATTGAAAGGTAAACATATGTTATATGATTATACCATCAAATTTTATGAATTAAGTTTTTGATCAAGATTTAGTTATTACTTTACCTATGTTTAATGTTTGGCACTTTTTTGTCGAATATTTATTTGTTTTTAGAAAATGAAGTTTGGTAGTTTTTTTTAAGAAATTCAAATTTTCAACGATTGAAGAATAAGTATGCAAAATACATCTTGTATTGTGCATTTGTAATAGTAACCCAATGGTTTTCAAATTTCAACCATTTCAAAAAACATCAATAATTTTTTTTTTCAAAAATTAAACCTTTTACAAATTATTTTTTGTTGAACATCAATCATAAATATGGTAATGTATTTTTCATTTGCTCTTTGAATCCTATAATAACAACAACAAAAATTAGTTATCATGTAAAATTTCTAAGAAATCATTTCTCTTCCATTAATATAGATTCAAAAGTTCAAATTACCAATTTATTTATCTACAATTTGTGAGGTGAATGTTTAATCTCCAATTATAAGTTATTGAAATCAATCACCCACAAAATAACATATTACAATTGTGATGTAAAAATTAATGTCACGACAATTTGGATTACCCATCATGATGTTATGAATCTTTTCTAATTATGTTAATGACAATTTTCTTGTTTTTTATAATGTGATGAGAATTTTGTATTTACCATATTTATTCATCATGTCTAATGTAGTTTGTGCCACTAGCCCAAGGCCGAATATGACTATGTAATTGCTTCAAATGTGAACAAGACCTGAACAATTAAGCCCAATTGTAATTGAATTTACAATGAAAAAAACCAATCAAAACTCAATATCTCCCATAACCTAGGTCTAATTTTTTTGAAATTAACTACATTAAATTATATTCATTGACAGGTTTCCAATAATATAAGGTGCACCCAAATTTCCCTATAATTTTTTTGTCTTGGTTTTAATGATTTTTTTATGAAAATTATGTTCAATCTTCAATATTTTTTACAATATAAGTCAACACATTATGAAACCAAATCGGTGCACCACTATTCCTTGAGGGCTTTCCAAAGGTACCAAGAGCACAATAAAAGGCATTAAGATTTTGAAGATGTCACCATGACAAACAAAACAAAACAAACAAACAACCTTTCTTCATAAAAAGATTTCATTAATAGCAAATTTGCACAATTTTTCATCATGTCATGACATTTTCATATGTTTGTGGTTATTCATGGTGTTTTGACAAATTGTGATATTATTTGATCAAATTTATCATGGATTTTTTTTTGGTAAACAATCATCACATTTTGACAATTTGTGAAATTATTTTAATTGTTAAATTTTTGTGACAATTTTCTATGCTTATGTGTATTCATAATGTTTTGACAATGTGTGAAATTATATAATCAAATTTGTCATATTAATTTTTCAAAATTGTGCAAATTGTGTGTTATTTAATATTCATATTGCATTTATATTTTATGTTTTTATTTGTGCATGTAACTTGTAACAAACTTTTGATGTTCAATCTTCGTTTGCAAATGTTTTTATAGCTATTATCAAATTATTATAAAGCTCTAGTAAATTGTAAACATAACTGTGACAATATCATTTTGCACCAATAGCTTCAAGTTATTCCAAAGCCAGAACTTCACTTTGTGTATGTTACAATATTAATTTATGTTATAATGTCAATGGTTATCATTTTATGATTAAACAATTAATTTGTTTCAAAAATAACTTATTTGCTAAACTTTTAATCTTATACATTTGAACAAGAAACAGTCCCACATTTCTTCTATTTTTTTCACTCCAATCAAGTATGAAGCAAAAAATCATGTCAACCCATGACAATAAAGTTTATTGTTTTCTTATTTTTCTTTTCCCATTGTGCAAAACCTGTTGTTGGTAATTGACTTTTATCCTTGACATAATGTTCCATGATTCTTTATCTTTTAATAACATCACTGTTATAAAATAATATATTTTACACCCCTAGAATTGTGACTAAGATGATTAATGTGATTTTGTTACTTCTTCAAAATGATATAAAGGCATAAATTTTGTCCATTTCCCCCTTAAAAAATGAAAATGTCCAATATGAGTAATCCATTTTTTTAGTCAACTCAAACATTAACATTTACACATGTGGCATATGTGGTGTAAGTAGATACAATATAATGACTAATATAAGTCATTCCAAATGCAATAGGCCTTATGAGGTGTCACATTTGATAAATTTAAAATTTTAAAATATTTGATTTGCCTAGTTGACATGCGGGTGTGTAGGCCCCCCAAGTTGACCTCATTGTCATATATGCAATTAGTTAATAAATAGGTAGGAAGGTCTTAGGAAGGTGGTAAATAGGTGTGCTTGTCTTTTCCATGATAGATGATCAGGTGGTCATTTATCCTTGTTTTTTTGCATTTAGTTTTTCAGGCAGTGTGTTAGTATTGCTCTTCAACGTGCTTTAGCTTTTGTTGTAAAAAGGAAGGTTGCATTGGTAGGAGATGCTTGTTCTATACCTCCTATTATTATTAGATCTCACGATTTGCATGCATGTGACATTAGAAGGGCCATGGGTGAGATAGCCTCCTACCATGAAAGGGACTAACTCTCTCCTTTCATTCGTTCCTATGGGTTGTGTGTTTTTTGGCTTTTATTTGGCCTTCCCTTTTGTCTTTCGTGTGATGGTTCCAACCATTAGTTTTCATTGGATTTTGTTCCTTATTACTATAAATAAATAGGTTTAAAATTTTAGGTTAGTAATAGGTTATGAATAGGTATCCTCTCCTAATAAATTATGGATAGGGTGACCAACTTTGAGGAGAAACATAATTTACCAATTTTTTTATAGAACAAGCAAAAAATATTGATGCCAGAATAGGAAGAATTTGTACTTTTAATGATTTTTCAAATTGGGCCAAATAGGGAATATTAATTGTCGCTTACTTTGGACAAATAGAAGCGGGACGACGAGCAATTGGGGGACGCAACAAAAAGAAATGGTATCAAAATTATCCTGTATATTCTAAGGGGTTTTCTTCCCCTCGATGTTTTCAATTTTTACCTAAATCCTATTGATTTGGAAATGGAAATATTCCCTTTATTCCTAATACTTTCGAAGAACGTGGCGCATTGGAATATAATGAATTTTTCCACCTTGTTTTGTTATAAATTTCAAAATCCTTTTCAACTCAAGCCATTAGTGAAATACCACTCTAGAAGCATTTCGAATCAATTTAGTTGACTTTATTGAAAGGAAGGGCACCAACAATTATTTCGATCATTAAATATGAAAAAACGCAAAATTCATAAATGAAATTGGATTGGATAAATAATGGGTAGGTTGCAGGTAGTTAGGTAGATATGTAAATAGGTTGTAAGTAGGTGGGTAGGTGGGTGATAATGAAGTTCAAATTGCCAATTAACAAATAAGTAGGTAAGTTGTAGGTAAGTAGGTGTATTGGAATATTGACCATCTACCAACTTACAACCTATCTACCTATACCTACCTTCCTACCTACATGTACATAAATTTATTGTAAAAAAAGTGAAATAAATATGTTCACAATAGTATATTGTTATTAAAAATTGACACCTTTCAAATGGTGTGGTGCATTGGTTAAAAAATCGATTTCTTTTTGTGAAGGTGTGGGGTTCAATTCCTCATATTTGCAACTTATAAAATGGTTAGCCTAGGTAGGTTAAATAAGGTAGGGTAGGCTAGTTAAACAAATCATCCATGCATGGTATTTTCATAAAACATATTTATAATAATTAATTAAAAAATTTCAATCATTATTTATACTACTTATTAATCAATCAATTAACACCTATATGTTAGTTTTTAATCAAAACATATGTGTCATGTCAACTAACATTTAGTAGTTTTCAATCAAAATAGACATGGGATGAAGAACACAATTAAACATTATGTCATGTTTGATTTGACCAAACTATTAATACATGTTTGTTTTGCGTGTTGTAAAGTGATTAGTTGTTTTTTTTTTGGGTCACCTTGTTATGGTGTTATTTTTTACTAAAATTCAATCATAAAAGATTGTGGATAAAATATGATCTATAGTAATGCATTTGCATTTTGAACTTTTAGAATTGAAAGTATTATCCTATAAACTTAAATGACCTTTCTTTTAAGTGGGGAAGATTGTCACAACCTTAAGTTGGATGTGCAACCAACTTTTCAAACTGGGCAACAAAATGTTTTTTCTTGAAATAAAAGGAAGATTAAGGCTTCAAAGTTGGGATTAACCTAAACAAGGGGTTAAGACTTGGAATGGGTGCAAGAGAGTGCAAACACATTCTTCCATGAAATGGAAGTGTGTGGAATCAAGGGGAGGCATTTTCAAGACTCCCAAGTTGAACTCATGTTTAGTTGGGACTCCCAAGACCTTTGGCATTAAAGTTGGGGGATGAAATTTAGTTTAAATCATTGGAAAGGTTTTGAAGATTATTATAATGTGTGAAGGCCATTATTTGAAAATAGATATTTGTTAAATAAGTTATGGCAATTGGAAAGGTAGGGAGAAAAATTGCCATTTTGGGAGTTGTGCCTTTCAAGAAGTCTCAAAATTTCATAAAATAATTTAATGGATCAAATGTTTTCCAAATCAAATTATATTTTAACTTGTTTGAAAGACTTCAATATGAACCACAACATGGTGGGGTCACATTACTATATATTTTTTTAATGCTTTGAAGGTTATGACTATTTAAATCATTAAAAAAAATGTGTATGAAGTGTTTCCAAGTGTTTACAATTGTCCCAAAAATTCAATATGCAATTCGGAGGCACAAATCTTGTCCAAATGAAGAAAATTTAATATGGTGTCAAATATATCTTTTGAAGGGTTATAAGAAATTAAGGTTGCATGTCCTATTTGGTTGTATTTTGAAAAAAATATGGTTGTTTGATATTTTGAAATAATGTTTGTCCCAAATTTAAATTTAAATCTTGAAATTTTAAACATTTTGATGTATAAGCCACAATAACTTACAAATTATATTATACTTGGGAGGAGAATCGTGATTCTTCTCAAGTTTGGGTTGTGAATTCATGTTTTAACTTGTGAACCAAAATGAATTCCAAATGCATTAATTACAATCTTGTTTGGTTTGTATAATTTGATTTGACCAAAAATTGGATTTGAAAAGCTTATCCTAATCTTATTTTTAAATTATTGCATGTGCCCTCTTGTCCTAGTGTGTGGAGTTAGCAAACATGTTCAAAGTTCATAAATTTTTTATAACACATTGTATTGAAAAGTTTAGTTTTATACCTTATGGCTAGCTTTTAAGCTGCATTAATTATCACACACATGAAAACATCAAAGTTTATGGGATTTCTTAAACCAAGATGAAAACAAAGGCATGCTTATCCCAAATTTAGATTATGAAATTAAAAAAAACAAAAACAAAAACACGATAAATGTCAAAGAAGAATTCAATAAGATTTTATTGCAAGAATGGAATAATAACATAATGAGGTTGTGATAAGAAAATGTACCCAAATTAGTGTTGAACAAATTAATGGTAATGGGGAATCCTATTTTTATTTATACCCATTGGACACCTAGTTCAAAGAAATTTCCCAAAAAATTTCCAATTTACATGTGGCCCATCTTCACCCATGTGCACACATGTGCACACGTGTACCCATGTGTGGTCCATGTCCATCGATGAGTGAATTATGATTAAATTTAAATTCAATCGTGAATGAATTTAAATTCAATTAAAAATGAACTAAAATAATTAAAAGATAATTGAAATTGAATTAAAAATCAATTCAAAGTTGATGAAAAGTGAATTATAAATGAACTAGGATTTAATTAATAGTGAATTAAGAGTTAATTGAAAATGAATTAAAAATGAACTAAATTTTAACTAGAAGTTAACTGAGAGTAAACTAAAAATTAAGTACAAGTTTATTACAAGTCATAGATGAACATTCATATAAATGAACTTCCATAATGTTAGCATCCATGACATTAATCATAATACTCATTAAATCAACATACATAAAGTTAAATCGACTTACTTGGGTTAAGATTAATGCTTCAATCATCTTTGACAAATGTGCTAAGGTTGATTAAATTGACTTGGGTTATAATACATCTATTAATCAATCCTTGAAATATATACTAGGTGGATGTTATTAAATTGGGGTTTAAATGCATCTTCCATTTTTTTAAAAATCATGAATAAATTTGGGTTGGTTTGACATTCATTTATTTTGAATTTTACAAAATATCTAAATGGTTTCAACCAAAATTTATCTTTCATTTTTCTTAGAACACACATTATGTTGTAATAAATCCCAACCATTTGACCAAGTGGATTGATGTTCACACATCAAATTGTTTGTAATAATTAAGAATACTCATTCTTTCCCCATTGAGCATACATTTGAATGTTTAATTTATAATTTCCCTTTCAAACCATTTGTATGGATGAAGAGTAAAATTCAAATAACTACATCAAATTTATAATTTCATGGCACCTTGTTTGTAAAATATACATTGAAGATATTTTGAACCTTTGGGTGAACTCAAACATCAAATATGATAAAACCAAAGCATAAGTAATTTTGAATGACACAATTGAAAGTCACAATAAATCACATGATTGAGATTGATGCAGATTGATTTCAACTTTAGTTAACAATGCAAATAAATTTTGACCATTAATGTCACATGATTTTTATTCAAACCTCCCACATAAAGTTTGCAAAATCAATCCAAATGTTCAAGGTTACAAATGGACATGAAAATTGCATACATTGGAATTGTAAAAACTATTACAAATGTTGAATGTTGAATTATCATTAAGGTTGCAATTGATTGAATGGCTATAGAGATATGAATTAGTTATAAATTGCACAATGATTAGAAATGTAACATTTTCGAAAGGCATTTGCTAGACTTATGTTGCCAAGGTTTGTTTCAAATCAATTTTCATTGATGTTTCCAAAGTTTCACATATTGTAATACCTTGGTCATTTCAACACATGTTCTGTTGAATAATTAATTAATTTTGAAACATTCATTCCAAGAAATGGAATATTTTAAAATATTCATTATTTTTCTTCACAATATTTTTTGATTTGGAAGAAATAATTTTTGAAAATTTCAACATTTCTGAAAATAATATAATTAATGTTGAATTGGCCAAGGTACTAAAGTACATTTCCAATTATTTTCAAATAACATTGCAAATTTTTGGACCTTATGCTTGATGGGTTTCCAAGGTTGGGGCAATGATGTTTAAGACTTGTAATATGTTTTCTTAGACTTTCCTTAATTAATATGATATTTTTGAATTTTAGATATTTTCCAAGAGGATTTTCACTAAGTGTACATCTTTGACAATAATTTTTCCTTAGTTCCCCCATTATATCCCACAAGATGTTTGTAATTAAGAAATAAAACGATTCAAGCTATTTATAAATCATACCATCTTCAAGAGATTAAGGCAACCATAATAAGATGGAAACTAATACCAATGATAAATTTAAAACCCAAAGACAAAGGATGTAGTTAATATATGTTCTAAACAATACATTAAACAAATTTACCCCAATGTGAATTAGGTATTGAAAATTTGAACTTGACATTTGCTATGGAGTTTATTTTGTAAGCAACTTCCATTAAACAATTTAAAGGTCCATCTTGGTCACAAAACATTTCAAACTAAGACCATCCAACAAACAAAATTTGCCTATGCAAAAACATAGTAAATTAAAATACCCTTATCATTTCATCAAAATTTCATGAAATATCATAATGTGTTGGAAAACTTCAATAGACCAATGGTACATGGATTTTGAATTTACTTTTATGATGGTGTTGAAAGACTACATCTTAGGATTATTTTTGGTTTGTGGTTTAACAAATATCGTAGTACCTTGGCCATTTCAACACATGTCAATCAAATAATTAATTAATTTTGAAAAAATCATTTCAACAAATGGAATATTCTTTAACATTCACTCTTATCTTTCATGATATTTTTTGATTTGGAAGAAATAATTTTTGAGAATTTCAACATTTTTGAAAATAATATAAATAATGTCGAATTGGCCAAGGTACTAGGGTATTTGGTTATGTGTCTTCATTCTTGATCCATTCTCCTTTTATTTTGCAATGTCCAATTTTCGAGCATCTAAAAAAAAAAAGTTTGATATTGAAACATTTTGAATCCATCATTATATATGTAGGTGAATGTAGCAAAAATATGGGTAAAATAAAGGTGGAGGGTGGGGGGGGATCAATATTAAATTAAAAAAATATTCAAGTGAAAATATAGAGTGCCACATATTGATTGTTGACTAAAAATTAAAAATTAATTAGTTCTACAATAAGGTCATGTTTGTTTTGAAAATACATTTATAATTAATATAAGGTATGTATTAATCCTTGGTATTAGCAAAATAAAAATAAGTAACAAAAATATTATAAAATTTAGGTATTAATTGTTATTAGGTTCAATTAATTTTAATAGGTAAGTAGGTTACATTTTATTTCCTTTATGCATTAGCTTTATATTTCAAGGGAGAATGTGCAATGTGGACATTGTGATATAAACTTCAATAATGTAAGGTCACTCTATTGTAAGTTTTTAATTACATGAATGGCCTAACAATTAACTCCAATTTTGTGTAATTGTTCCTTACATTTTTATTTAAAAAAATAAATTTAAAACAAGGTATTTGTTTACTATTCTAAAGGCAAATTAAAATTTCTTGAATTAGGAAGCACCCAAAAATCAACATAATTTATTTGGAAGTTGGTTCAAAACTCAAAATAATAAGCCAAAGTCATTAATTTTACAAAAATTCCACACTTTCTAGTTATTCAACCTTCATCAATCTTTGAAAGTTGAAATGTGGAGAAAAATAGGTTAAAAAATAGGGTTAAATCTTGACTCCATATTTAGAATGTAGCAATTAAACTAGGACTTGGGTCTTGACCAATATTTTCTCTTCAACAAATATTATCATTTCCGTGATTAAAAATTTGGGTGCATTTTGGATTGTTTTTTTTTGGTTCTTCCTAGTGCAAATTAGACTAATCTTGCTAATTTTGTGAAAAAAATTGCCAAATTTTTGGATAAAATTAAAAAATTATTATTATAAAAATTTAAAAAATCATAAACCCTACTCTTACATCTTGACTAGTGTTGGATGAGTATTAAGAAAAGAGATGGGAATTTTTTTGGGGTTCCACTTTCGTTTGTAGCCTACTAGAGTTTTGTCTCTTTGCATCATAACTAACAAAAACTTAGAATGTATGGAGTACTCTACTTTACTTAAGAATGCCTCTTTTTGTCAGCACACTTGTGAAAAAAAGCTTGTGCTTCTTTGCACTTTGCAACAACGTGGCAAAGAAAGACGAGAAAAAGCACACACCCAGAGTTTGATGACTTGGGAAATCCTGGATTACCCAAATGGCAACAAAACCCAAAACAAGTTTCCATACCCGACACATTGCACATAGTTAAGCACAACAATGAATAAATGAATGCCAGCTTCATGACCTTTGCTCGTAGCCTTTCTTATGCCTTTGTGTAATATGTAGTGACCAAATAAAAATGTGTCGGAAAATATTAAAAAAAACCTCACTCTTTTTTTTTGCACCAATTAAAGAACTATTTATTTGCATTCTAGAAATTTACCTTTTGATCTTGGAGATCATTAAACAAGCCTAGCCATTAGGCCTAGTGAGAGAGAGATTTCCCAAAAGCCCATGATGAGTTTGGGGCACCATTCTTTTTGCTTTGGATGATAGATTTGCAATCTTTTGGTAACTGCCCTTTTGGGGTGGTGAGGGAAGAGGAAGTTTTTTTTATAAAAAATTTAAATTTTAAAATTAATTTTTAATAAAATTTAATACAAAATTTTAAACCAATTTTGCAATGTAGCTATACTGAGGATCATCCACAAAGAGGAATTAGCCAAATTTGGCTATAAGTCAGAGAAAAAAGTTATATTTTTTAATAAATAAATAAATAAATAAATAAATCCAAGAATCCTGTTATATTTTGGTGACCTGCTAGGAACCTATTGTCTAAATATAGGGAATTTCAGAATTCTAAGATTTTGGCTCATTTGTTTCGACAAAAAATTCCTTTCTATGATGAGTCAGTCACATTGGATTTTGTTTTTTCGCCAAAAAACAAAAAAAAAAAAAGCACTGATAAGCCGCCATATTATAGGGGATTTCAGAATTTCTAAGATTTTGGCGCATTTGTTTCCACAAAAAATTCCTTTCTATGATGAGTCAGTCACATTGGATTTTGTTTTGTCGCCAAATTAAAAAGAAAAACACTGATAACCCGCCATATTATAGGGAATTTCAGAATTCTAAGATTTTGGCGCATTTGTTTGTTTCCACAAAAAATTCCTTTGTATGATGAGTCAGTCACATTGGATTTTGTTTTGTCGCCAAAAAAAGAAAAAAAAAAGTGCTGATAAGGCGCCATATTAGAGGGGAGGAGAGTCAGCTCAGGGAAAAAAAGAATTTGTTTGATGGTGTGCTGGTGGCGATGGTCCATTAAGAAAGTGGCCCCCAAAAACAAACCCAAAAGAAGGAGGAGGACGAAGAAGAAGAAGAAGCCTCAGCAGCAGCAGCAGCACAAGCATCAACAGATTTGCAGAAATTTCAAGCTTCTGGCCATTTCCAAAAGCACCTTGTAAACTCCATCTTGCTTGTTGCCTGCCTTCCTGCATGCCACAGTAGTCAGTTGAGCATTTTCCAAAACCTCCAAAAAAAGCAAATCAAGCCACCTGTTGGTTTGATGATTTGTGAATTTTGTGGCAAGTTGTTTTGCAAGAGACCAGAAAGTAGAAGAAGAAGAAAGAACGGCGGAAAAGGAGAGTAATAATACTTCTACTACTAAGGAGATCTGTTTCTTGTTTCTGTCTGTTGCTTCCGTTTCTCTGCGGTTGAAAGAAGTGTAGTGAAAGATTTGGATCCGGATCGCCAGTGATTTCATTTCTTTGTCTTGTTTGTTTGTGTGTCGTTTTTGCTTTTTGTTATTTGCATGCTCGCAAATTTTGTTTCCGGTGTGGAGTGATTTCGGATTATTTTGAATCATGGAAGCTCTGGACAAAGTTTCACGAACAGGGCGGAAGACGGTTCTTCGAGTTCTTCAAGCCTATTTCTCTGGAAGTGACAAAGCTTCGTGGCTTTTGTCTCATCCTGATTCTCAAGACCGAGACTCAAGCCGAAGGTTGTCGGACAGAATAACGTTAAGCGCGGGGACGATGAGGGAAATTTCGAGGGTAGCAGGAGGAGGAGGAGGAGGAGCAATAATGGCAACAAGGTTTGGATCCGGGCGAAGATGGAACAGTAACATAAGAGGAGAAATAGCAGGCGGGGAAGCAGATGTTGCAATCGTGGGAGCGGGAATTGTAGGACTGGCCACAGCTCGTGAAATCGTTCTGCGATTCCCGCAGACCAAGGTGGTTGTAGTCGAGAAAGAGGCAGATATCGTCGCGCATCAAACGTCGCATAACAGGTAAGGGCTTTTGTCTTGCTGGAAATGTGTGTTGTGTTTCTCTGGTGCTTAATCATGTTGAAAGTCTTTCTTCCTTTCAAGACCGAAATTCAGGAATCAAACTCTGATCTGTTACAAGGCTGGTGGTGGTGGTGGTGGTGGTATGAATGAAGTAGTAGGGATATCAAGCATTTTGTGTTTTTTCCTCCTGCATACCACTGTCTGTTTCATGGCTGTCTGTCTGCAAATACTGAGAATAATCACATTCGTATACAGCTTGTTGCAATGTCGATGCAAGCTGGAACATGTGATCCCAATCATCTTGAAACCTGAATTTGATTGTACCTAAAGATACAAGCTGCTGTGGTTTCTTCACAGATTACTCTTTCTCATAATCCCCTAAGCACAGGAATTTAGCTGTCCCAAAAGCTGCAAATCCTTGATTTCTTTGTAGATTACTCTAGTTGATACTCCCTAATGTATAGGTGTGTCTTTGAATCAGCAGCTGGTGTTTGTGAGTACTGAGAGTCACATAAGTATAGAGCTTGTTGCAATGTTGATGCAAGCTGGAACATGGGCATCAGATCCAAATGATCTTGAAACCTGAATTTGATTGTACCTGAAGATTCAAGCTGCAGTTTCTTCAGAGATTACTCCTTCTGAAAATCCCCTAAGCACAGGAATTCAAACTGTACCCAAAGCTGCAATCTTTGATTTCTTCATAGATTCCTCTAGCTGACAATCCCTAATGTATAGTGTCTTTGAATCAGCAGCCATTGATTCTCTGTCTGTGACCGAAGAATCCCAGGCATGAGGGAGAAACCATAAGCAATGTTGATATTGCATTTGTGACAAAAGACGGGGACTGAAAATGTTTTGTAATCACAGGAATTCAAACTGTCCTGAAAGCTGCAAGCTGTCATTTCTTTGTAGATTACTCTGGCTGATAATCCCTAATGTATAGTTCATTGAATCAGTCATTGAATTTCTGTTGTGGCTGAAGAATACCAGACACAAAGTAAAAACAGTGAGCAATATTGAACTTACATTTGCAACAAAAGATGAGGACTGAAACTGGTTGTAATCACAGGAAGCCTAACTGCAGCTTGGAATTTACCCTGGATGCTGCCAGTGACAGGCATCAGAGTTTCTGAGATTTATGACGATGAGGACTGCAGATTTGGTATGAATTGTTTGCTTCTCAATGTGCCACTTCTTGGGAAGGAGCCTCTAGACGTAGAGTTCAATTGAAGGTTGTTTCCTTAGGGAGGGAAAATACTCATGTTTGTAATAAGGAAGAGCCACAGTGGAGTGATTCATGCAGGCATTTATTATGAGCCAGGGAGCGCCATGGCCAGGTTATGTGTGGAAGGAGCAAGGCGGATGTATGAGTACTGTGGGAAGAAAAACCTACCCCATAAGCGGGTTGGAAAGCTCATTGTTGCCACTCGGGACTCAGAACTCCCGATTCTTGAGGACCTCTACAAACGAGCGACTGCCAATGGAGTCCCAGGAATTGAGCTCATATCATCAAAGAAAGTACAAGAGATGGAGCCCAATGTGCGGGCATTGCAAGCTTTGCATTCTCCAAACACTGGCATCACAGACTACGCAAAAGTGGGTCGCTCATTTGCTGAAGATTTACTTTCCACTGGTCGTGGCCAAATCCGCACAAGGTCAGTTCTCTTCACTTTTTGCTTAGCTTACCCCTGGTCTTGAATTCTTCATGTCACAGACCTTTGCAACCTTCATTTGAATACTGATTTGCTTCCAAATATAGTTCCCTGAAAGCAAGACTGGCTGTGAACTGGTATGAAAATTTGTGTTGGTGGCTCACTAGTGGTTTCATGTGTGTATCTGTGCCAGTTTTAAAGTGACAGGGATAGATGTGGATGAGGTGAAAGGAGTGACATTGGAGAGCCAATCAGGCGATATCGTGAAGGCAAAGTGGCTTATTACATGTGCAGGACTACAAGCTGACTATGTGGGTCACATGGCAGGAGGTGCCAAGGGTCCTGCCATTCTGCCATTTCGTGGCAACTATCAAGAGCTCAAGCCTGAATACCGCAGCATCATCAAACGCAACATTTACCCAACTCCAGATCCCAAGTATGTATCTCTCATAAGCTCATTTAATCTGCTGCAATCATTGCACCTGCAGGTATTGGTTGCTGTCTGCAGTAATAGTCTGAGATTCTTGTACTGCCATAGTTGTTCATGTGTCCAAACTCCAGATCCATGTAACCTGGAATGTCAGCTGCTTCCTGGTTTCGAACACTAGTATGGGACACAGTATTCTCTAAGAGTTAGAGATACCAGAAATTCAGAAAATCTTTTTTTGCAAACCACTATATCATTATTCTACCTTCCATGATTGCATGGTTTGATTCTTGCAGGTTTCCAATGGTTGGTGTTCACTTAACCCCCCGTGTGGATGGGCGAGTTTTAATTGGCCCAAATGCTGCTCTGGCATTGGCAAAGGAGGGCTATAGATTTTGGAACATCAACATCCGGGATACACTGGTCTTTGCAACCACCAAGGGGCTATGGAAACTTGTATTGGGAAATCCCAGCACAGTATTCACTGAAATTTGGCGAGATATAAACAAACGTGCTTTTGTTGGTGAAGCCCAGAGGTATATTCTTCTATTTGTGTGGCATTGGGAATGGCACCATCTGTGCACAGTTTCTGGAAACCAAAAACACAACAATTGAAACTAGAAACGTTGCAGTAACCTGTTGCAATCACACCAAAGACTATGGCGGTGGTATGAAGATTATGCTAACCTTTGTTGGGATGTGCAATCGTAGGTACTGCCCAAGTTTGCAGGTTGAGCACACGACAGATGGATGGGCAGGAGTACATGCAGTGGCAGTTGATGATTCAGGCAAAATAATTGGAGACTTTCTGTTTGAAACTGGGAAGGCTGGAAGGGTGCTGAATGTCCGGAATGCACCATCACCAGCCTGCACCTCATCATTGGCCATTGCTACTTCTATTGTTAACCAAGCAATAGATGACTTGGATTGGAAGAATGAGAAACTATTCAAGGTAGAGGAAGAAATGGCAGTTTAAAACATGTATGCCTCATCCTCTTCCAGGCAAGATATTTGCAATACAAAATAAATCTATTGCTGGTATGTTTTCATCCGTGAGAACGCCAAGTTGTTGATGAGTTGGTCACAGAAAATGGTATGTGAAAATCATGAAAGACTAAACAGGAACATTAAAGCCCTCCCCATGAGACCACTGATATCTCATTAATACTCCACTCTATTGCCACTGACCATGCCTCTTGCTTTGCATATGTCCGGAGACTTCACATTGAGATCACAACAGAAATAAACTGGAATTCTTACAGTGTCTTCCAACAGCCATCAATTGCAAATTGACCAAGAACATCCAGATTGTTCCCCAGTGGAATCAGGAGACTGTAAAGTATGGTATCATACTAACCTGCTGTAGATTGTTTGTAACATCTCAATGAAGCTAAGGATTCAGGGAATACTCTTGAGCTGCTCACAACATACAAGGAATGCACTGTCAAATGTGGACAACTGTTAGTGTTTTTGGAGTGCTACAATATATGGTTGGATCTAACAGCATTGAGAACATAACTGCTTGATCCTCTGTGGCCTGTGTCCACTGACATGGTGCACTGCAGGATGAAACACAGCACAATTTCACCAAACTGAAGCACCATTTTGCAAGTGGTACACTTGTGAAGCACAACACAGAGGAGATGAAAATCTGCCCATCAAGGCAGTGGAAATATACAGCATTTTACTCCAACCCTGTGTCAAACCTCTGGGTGTGCCAAAGCCTGCAACCTATGACATTCAGAAACTTGTGGAGTAGCTAGTAAATACCACAAGCGTATACAAACTAAGTGAACTGAAAACTAGAATCTGCTTGACAAGGAGAATGCATGAATAGTCTTCACACAATGGCAAAGGATGCTGTGTAGTGTACATGGGAGTTGAGAGGAGACATAGAACCATGTTCAGCAGGAATATCAATAGTCAGTCATCATCAAGCAGTTTATGTTCCTCAAGGTCATGCAGAAATTCCACCTCTGTTCTCAAATGGCCACAATAGTTGCATTCCATGGGGCCTCCTGCTGCACCAGATCTCATGTGAAAATGTTTAGGAGACAATGGAGCCATAGTCCCTCCACAATCATCAACAGGACACAAGTACTTGACGAAAAACATAGCATGCCCGAAATCATCATCATCATCTTCATCTGCTTCATCAGTAGCTTCCTGGTTCTTTGCCTTCCCTTTGCTTGTTCTCTCTGCATCTTCCAAAGGCTTGCCTTTCACAGCAGCATCCTCATTGTCCTCATCTTCACCATCACTCCAATTCTTCTCCACTCTACACCGATCACACTCACATTGAAATCCATACTCTTCCTCCAGCTTCTTTTGCCTGTCACCAAAGGTCCAATTTATTGGGAAGTAGCTGATGCATATCTCTGTCCCTTCTTCAATGTCATGCAAAGCCCGGATATGCACATCCAGGTTTCTGTTCCCTGGCTTGTCAATGTACTCAAACCTGCAAGCATTGGGGAGACAGTCATGGTTGAACAGCGAAGATCGGTTGTAGATAGCATAGCCTCGCATCTTCCGCTCTCCAGATTCACAGCTGGGTGCCATGAGCCCAAATGCATTGCAGGCATCTTTTGCCAACAAGGCCCCAGTCAAATCAACAGAGAATCCGAGAGGATCGACATCTGAGCCATGGAGAGCTTCAATGAGGAAATCATGCAAATCATGTACGTTGTCATCAACAAACTCCATGCCTTCCAGTGACATCAGAATCTGGAATGAGGCCGGATGCTCAAGAGCTAGGTTGTATGCAGCAATGAGAAACCGTGCTAATGTCCGGTTGTCAGACTTGAGGTCTGATGTCTTCAGATGTGATAATGCTTTGCAAAGCCTATGGTTATGTGACTCTGAGTGCAAGCATCTGGAGCTGCAGAAGATGGAGGTGCAGGAGGGGCACTGTGTGATAGGCTTCCCTCTTGACTCCAAGAAACACAAACAGTGACTGCAGAAGGTGTTAGTATTGGCTGCCTCTTCGTCCTGGTACACCAATAAAGGGGTCTCGCACAGCAACTCCTCACCTCCTCGCAACGCACGCGCTGCTACCATCCCACGCCCTCGACCTTCCAGCTGCTCTTCCCTCAACGCCATCTCGCTGGTTGCAGCAGCTCCAAAACCCTAATTCCCGTCCGCTCTCCCCCACTCCACCAAAACAAAAAATCCCCTTCCTCTCCACAACCAAAAACCCTTCCTCTTTCTCTCCAAAACTTCAAAGCAAGAAGAACAGAACACCCGCTCAAGCCATCAACACAGTGGACTAAGTCCCTACCAGGGCTCTGAGCTCTGACAACAAATCCGTCCTTCTTGCTCAATCAAAGCCAATGCAGACGTCAATCAAGTCAGCCACTATCCGTCTCTCTCTAGCTTCATATCTATCGAGATCCGCGACTCTAGATCAGCTAATTAGAGTCCGCGTCTGCAGCGGCGATCCCCAGAAATTTGGGCCGCAGGGTTCACAGATCCCAGAGGTACTCCGCGGAGGAAGATCGAACACGCGGATTCAGGAATCTCTCAAATCCCGCGTGCAAGAGCCCAAGGAACCGGGAAGTTGGAACCTGTTGACTATCCGTACAACCTAAACCCTACTGCTGACTCATGAATATATGTTCTAGGGTTAGGGTTAGGGTTTTTCTTTTCTTTTATTTTATTAAACTTCTTTTAAAAGGATGGATGGAGTAGGGATGCATGGTGGACAAGTTATTGAATATTGAACAATTTTTTCACTGAAAATATATTTAAATCAAAATTAAAAAATTTATAGGGGAATTTGGGCATGCTCTTGGTATTGTTGGAAACCCTTTGATAATTAGGATTTAATGGAGTTCATTTCGTAAGCTTTTAGACTTTAGACCTAAAGTGTGAGAGATATTGAATTTTTAAGTAATTTTTGTCATTGAAAATTCAATCAAAACACAAAAGAAAACTGGTTTTGAAAATGTCAATCTTTAAAAAAAATAAAATTACTCCCCTAAATGTTGAAATGATTGGAATGGGTTCAATTCTTTATGATGTCAAAATTCTCGATCGCATTGTTTGATTTTCATTTTTTTTTTGCTTTCACAATGCTTGAAGTTTTGGGTTGTAAATGTGACCTCATGCACGAGGTGGGTATGGGCAAAGCTTTAAAAGAGGTTCTTTAAAGGGGGAGCCATAAAAGAACTAGAGCTCGAGAGACTAGTCCACCTTGGGTGGGTCAAGGGGTCGATATGTAGCTTCACAGAACATAGTGCTACTCTAATGCAAAATGTGAAACAAAATGATAATCAACAAGTGAGAGCTAAGAATGTGCACACAACTCTCGCTCAAAAGGCTAACAATTATTGCAGCAACTGAGTAGAATTGAAAAAAAGCAGCAGCAGCAGAAGAAGAAGAAGAAGAAGAAGAAGATGATGATGATGATGATGATGAGGAGGAGGAGGAGGAGGAGGAGGAAGAAAACATCATCAGGCAGGAAGCATCGCAAGAAGGATTGGGTTAAATCATCAATTGCAATGTTGTTAAAGTGAGTATCATAAGTAGCACATGGATTTTGCATTCTTCTCACAAGACTGGTTGGGGAAAAAAAAGAGGTTTCAGTAGTAAAAGGCATTGATTTTGCAAGCAGTTTGAAGGATTGCAATTGCAGAAGAGCTTGAGTTTTGTTGCAATCCAGCCCTTAGTGCAGAACAAAACAGAGCTAATAATCTAGATTCACCAAAGACGAAACAAAATGAAAAAAATTCATGACAAGACATGATCTGTGGCAATGTCCAGATCTTGATTGCCGAATGTTGACCTGCAAATTTATTTGTGTGTGTGAGAACTCGAGGAATCCTTGTTTCAGAACAGACTTTCTACAGTGTCCAGAAAGATCTAAGAGATCAGTAAGAGTACAAGTCCAGTTCAAGCTGGGAGGAGGAGGAGGAGCATCACACTCTCTACTACTGCTCAGCTTTGCAGCAGTGATCTAGGAATGGTTGTGCCTCTTGCAACAGAGCCGAAAATCATCTTCTTCAAGAAAAAAGACATGAGGATCAAAGCTGATGGGCATGATCTCCACTTTGGAACTTGCAAATGTTTTGAACAGAAAGCCTGGATGAGAGTAGAGACATGCAGGATGATTGCAGAAGCTTTGCTGGTGTAATGGCAGTAGGACCCAAGCTGGTGACCAGCTTCAAACCATCAGCTACATGAGTTCTGCACCATCTGGTATGAAGCTTTTGGGGATTGGTGAGAGCATGTCTGGACAGCTCCTTCCTCACTCAGACAAATGCTTGGGTCATGTTGCGGCTGTTGGAGATGGGGAAAGGATACATGGGATGTATGCCGGGATAGCTGCCGCAGCTCATGGCAAGAGCGCCAGTGCCGTAATCGCCGCAGTTGCGCTCCAACGCCAGCATCATTCGTACGTAAGAGTCCCGTAGCTTCTTGAGCAGGAGCAGAGGCGAGATTAGCAGCCTGATGCGAAGCCTCGAGATTTTGAACCGCAATCTGCATCCACTCCCCGGCTGCTGCTGCTTCTTCTTCTTCTTGTTACCCAGCTTCTTCAGCTTCGACTTCGTGGGCTTGTTGCGCTTCCAGTACCCCGGCCACCACTTCGTCGTCGTCGTCGTCGAGCCAGCAGCAGCAGCAGCTCCTCCTGACAGCAGTAGCTGCTGCTGCTGCTGCTGCTGCTGCAGGTCATGGCCTCCGTTGATGATCTTCTCGTATGGGTTGTTGTGATCTGCGCTGATGGAGCGTATACGTGACAGAGCTGGCCCCAGTGCCAACACCCTCTTCCTCCCCATGATCAAGTCCTTCGAATCTGTTTGTTCTCTCCCGAGCTCCAGTCACACCCAGCAGCCTCTTGCAGATCCTCTCGGTAGTTCAAGCTTCCAGGTCTGATGCCCGGGCTCTACTTCGCGTCTGAGTTGCAACCTCAAGAAAATCCGTGAGGACAGCAGCCCAGAGCTGCTAAGCTGCATAGCCGGCATGAACCCATCTCATGGAATGGGGACCAGCTGCTGCCATTGCTGTATCCACTACTGCTGCATCTCCGGCCCCAAACTCGACCACTCTTCACAACAACTAGCATTCTCTTTCTGGATTTGTGGGTCCCAAAATCGAGTGATTCGCCCCGAATCTTCTCCAGCAAGCTTGTACACGACCCAGGTTCCTAAGATCCAGCTCGAGGGAGGCTGGAGGTTCCTTCTAAGCTTTTAGCAGTTCTCGCTAACAAGAATCATCATTTGATCACAGATGCAGCAAGCAAGCAAGCAAGCGGCTGCATTCTTGCTTGCTTGCAGAGCTTGACATTTGCCTTGAGGGAAGAAGAACTTCCATAACGTTTCAACAAGCTACCTACTCACGCATCCTCAATCCTAGAGCTTGATCTAAGAGACTGTGGTTTCTGTAGAACTCTCTCAAAGCTAGAAATATTCTTCTAGAAGCAACTCTGCAAAGCTGCAGAGCTCCAAAAAAGATTCTAACAAGCTGCCAAGAAAGACAGCAAATGTGTCAGGCAATGTCATGATGCATCAGGCCCACCCCTCTTCCTCCCCATTCCTTGTTGCTGCCTGATGCAACACACAGACAGGCAAGGGCAAGCGGCAGGCAGCTGTAACAGTAGCTCCAGTGCATGCTCCAAAGTTCTGTGAATCCTGATCTGCAAACTTCTTCACAAAGGCTGACATACTCTTTTTTGTTGCTTTGGCTTTGTGTGGGACCTCTTGCAACCCTTATCTGAACACCTTTCTCATATCCAAAAA
>Ga0209611_10001983_pt1 | contig 35780 bp, 33 predicted proteins | sample S1TSphgellanicum_3_FD_187693 | JGI IMG/M metagenome (GOLD analysis project Ga0209611, IMG submission 187693) | Host-associated microbial communities from peat moss isolated from Minnesota, USA - S1T2_Fc - Sphagnum magellanicum MG (SPAdes) (version 2) | ecosystem: Host-associated > Plants > Peat...
AAAAAAAAAACAAAAAACAAAAAAAAACAGATATTATTAGGCCTGGAGAAAAGCAGATTATATTATTTTAATATTGTTGTTGCTATTGCTGGTAGTGACACGTTAGTTAAACCCCACAGAAAATACCCACTTTCTAAAAAGTTTTCTGAAAAAATGCAATTAATTAAATTTTCTTGCAATGACTTTCCTGCAGCTTTGCTTTTCCTGCATAAAAAATAATGAATGGGAAATTTTTTAATATAATCCATGGGAAAAAATTGCTCCGTTGAAAACTTCCCCTGACCGACAGTGATAATAATTTTATTATTTGCAAACAATTTATTTTATTTTATTTTATTTTATTTTATTCCACAGAGGGTCTGGATAATTAAAATTCTCTCATAGCTCTAAAAATAATTTGATATTTTGTGAGGATTTTAACGTATCACTAAGCCCCAGCGGTGCTGAGAATGTGACACTGCGGAGTAAAATTGGATGAAGAAAAGTCAAAATTATATATCCCTGTTTGGCTCACGAAAATAGTTTTGGTTCAGCAGCACAACATACTTGAACACCTTGATCCGACTGATGCTCACTGTTTTTGATTGGCCAATCATACTGATTGGTCCAAGTGGTTTGTTTTTGATTGGCCAATCATAATGATTCGTCCAGGTGGTTTGTTATTAGTAGTCCCGACTCCCCCCTCCCCCGCCACCCCAAAACCTATTTGCAGTCCCAATTTCAGTTTTATGGGTGGTGGTGGTGGGGTTGCAGCCAAAAAAGTAAAGAACTAAACTTTGATGTGAGAAATATTTTCACAGGAGTCACATACTCAGCACAACTGGGGATGGATGGATGGTCTGAGATATTGTTGTATCCAGAACTGGGTTTTGAGTTTTGCTACTCTCTCTCAGCTTGGCTGGGATAAGTGAAGCAGATGATAATAATAATAATAATAATAATAATTGTTGTTGTTGTTGCTAAATTATAATCTGAAAATAATCGTTGATAAGCTGCTGCTTGCTTGCTTGCTGTTCTCATGTTCAAAACTCCTACTTTACAATTCAAAGACTTACTTGCACACTCGTGCAGTTGAAGGAAAGAAGTTGAAGGAATAAGTCCCATGAGAATTGTTGAGATGAAGAAACAAAACAAACCAAACCAAAAATCCCACCAAAGAAACCCAAAAAAAAAAAAAAAAGAAAAAAAAAAAAAAAAAAAAAAACAAAATCAAAAAAAAAGAGAAAAATAAGAACCAAATCCAAAAGAGAAAAGAAAGATTTGAATTTGGACAAGAATCGTTTGATGATTCTGCAATGTCATGAATTTTTTACGCACTTGCTGAGTAGGTAGCAGGAGTGAAGGAAAGGGGAAAAGGAGCCGAAGAGTTTTGTGCAATCGCGACCATGTCAGACACAGACAGACACAGAGAGAGATCGCTCTTGGAAGCACACCCACCCACCGAGAGACAAACAAGACGACGACGCAGTCCACGCCATCTCACGGGGGCCCCAGGGAGGGAGAGAAGGGACTTGGGACCAGTACACGACAGACACAATAGGAGGTGGTCTTGGATTCTCTTACCTTTTCTTTTCCTTTTTTTTTTTGGTGTGTTGCTTGTCCCCCGCCCCCTCCCTCCCTCCCTCTCTGTCTCGTTCTTTCTTTCTTTCTTTGCTGGATCGCTTCCTTCCTTCATTCATTCCTTCCTTCCTTTCTTCGCCGAAGAAAAAAAATTGTTTTGCCCCTGTTTCTGCACTTCAGATGGCATCAGGAGCATACCTGTTCCAACACAATTTGCAATTGAGAGGAAGGAAGTCCAATACATACTGAGAATTGGAGAGATATGCTTGGAATGAAAGGAAAGATGAAGAAGGTTGAGATTGGGAGAAGAAGAAGCAGAGATCCATAGACAACGGACCGACGGACGACACAGTCTTGCTGCAGCAGCTTAAAAGAAGAGGAGGTGGTTGATAGATAGACAGATAAATAGGTAGGAAGTTTTTTGTCTGCTGCGATCTTCTGTTGTTGCTGTACTCTTGAGAAGAAGCGCTTTGTTGGGGAAATGGAGCAGCAGCAGCTAGTGACAAGCTCTGGAGGCAGCGTCTGGGAGCTTCATAATAATAAGCACGATGCGGTGTTAGATGACTTGGTTGAAGCAAAACAACAACAACAACAACGAGGTCCAGCGAGAGGAGGAGCGTTGAAGTCCTTGCCTTTGGCGGCGACTCGTGGAGGACGCAGCAGCAGCAGCCGGAACAACAAACGATTCTTAGGCGTGCGGCAACGGCCGTCAGGGCGCTGGGTGGCCGAGATCAAAGACACGACTCAAAAGATAAGACTGTGGCTTGGCACCTTCGATTGTGCTGAAGACGCGGCTCGTGCTTATGATGAAGCTGCTTGGATGCTCAGAGGTAGCAACACACGCACCAATTTCATGCCGGCGGCATCAGCAGCAGCAGCATCAGGATCTGGCGGTAACACCTTCTCTCTGTCGCCTTCTTCCAAATCTGCACGTCTCCTCCTCCATCATCATCATCATCGCAGCTCAAAGCTCGAGAGCAGCGCAGAAGTAGCAGCCGATGATGATGATGCTGCAGACGTTGCTGCAATTTCCTCTACACCACAAGATGTTTCGAAAACAGATGATCATCCTTCAGAAACAGAGGATTCTTTTGCTTGTTGCTGTACACCAGCCTTGGATGTCCTGCCTACTGCAAACGAATTTGAGATTCCTGTTACATCAGAAGCATCAGAGCATTATTCCATCCCTTCTTCAGGAGAGTTTGATTTCGCAGCACCACCTACCCCAGCAGCAGAAACCTCGGTGTGCATGGTGGTGTCCAACCAAGAGCTCCATGAAGATGTTGAGGTTGTTGATAGACAGAGGGAATACAACAGCACTAGCAGCAGCAGCAATAGAAGCAGCAGCTCTGATATGATACCTGATTCCAATTGCAGCTATAGCTCTACAGAAGAAAGCTTAACACTCTTTCCTGAGATGGATCACAAGGAATGGTTGAAAGGATTTGCTGTAACAGAGCAACAATATCATGAAGTTGGTATGATCTCAGATGATGACTCCAGATGCTGCAGCTACAGCAGCTCCCCCCCTACAGCACAGAGCTTGATGAACTTCCCTGAGATTGGTGATCGGAAATGGCTGGAACCTATTCGAAGAGAGCGACAGTATCTTGAAACACAGCCCCCCCTTCAGGACGCTGATGATGATGGAACATCAGCTGAATATATTGCTGTTGAAGATGACTCTGAGGACTTACATTACTACACCACATCCTTTGATTTCTCTGCCACAGATCTGGAGCCACTTGAGAAGGTGCCAGACACAACAAGCAGTCTAGAGGAGCCTGCTCTCTCAGATGACACTGTGTTACTCAATCAGCATTTCTTAAAGATGAAGGTTCAATGCTCAACACCTTTGTCTCTCTGTGATCCCAATGTCTTCCAGCAGGAGTGCTTGCTACTTTCCTCAAGCTCTCCTGCAGAGGATCAAGGAGGTGAGAGCTCAAGCCAGGACCAGGTGATATGGAATTCATGGGATCTTGCTCCCATCTGCTTGGTTTCATGAACACTTGACAACTGAAAAAACCTGCTTGCACAACAGAGAAGAAAAACCTACTTGCATGATGGAGAAAACCCTCTGTGCATGATGGAGGGAGAAAGACCTTAAGTGCATCATGGAGAATTGATGTTGGAAGGTTGTAATGATTTTTAGCAGCCATATTTACGGAGTGATTTGCAAACATGCTCAAAGAATGTGAAGCATGCTCGAGTATAATGCATAAGACAAACATACTTGGAGAGCTCCGGCTTGGAATTGTAGGGCTTTCCATTTCTCCACTTGCAAAGCAAACAGATTAGCATCCTGCAGCCTGTATGAACACAAAAGGTGTGAAAAAGAAACATGTAACTGTACATAAAACCAAAGGGAGGAGGAAGTCTGTCCAGTATTCAGGGTTGATATTATGCAAGTGCCTTGCTTTCCAGGTATCAAGCTCTCTATGAAGAGATTGTGCACACATGTCTTTCTATCTTTCCCACCTGAACATGCTGCTGTTGGAAGCTTGCATTGAAAATAGCTGTTGCTGCTTTCCCCCACAAAATTCACTGCATTGCACTAGTACAAACAAACATGTGATACTGCACATCCCTAGTACATGGACTTCAAAACCAATAAACTTAGGGGCATAAAAAATCCATACCTGCAACTCCAGTTTTATTTGAAGTTTAGTGGCAGGCCAAGCTGGTAGAGAGATTTGCAACAAAGTGCAAAGACCTTTGAGATAGGTAGTGAGATTCACAACAAAGTAAAGAACCTGAATCATGAGAGAGTTTGAACACTATAGTTCCAACTTGTTTATAAACCATCTACCTAGTAAATTCTCAGCAAAATCAAGTGGCTATGAAAAGTCAATGGTTGGTTTCAATAAATCACTGCATCTCTAATTGCATGAACTGCCAATTCACAACAAAAGATTTTGAGACAGGTTCTTCTTCCATTCCTTCAGTTTGGATTACCCAAGTATGACAACAGACTGCTTGCCCAAAATATATCTTTCCATTGTTGACATCTTCCTCCTGCACTAACAATGAGCTGTACATTGCCTCCTTCAATGTACTCAGATTTCCCATTCAAGTACATCTTCTCAAAAAATGACTCATTGATGCTAAACCCTTAATACTGAGATGTAACTCATTGAAGTACTAAAGTTCCATTTGAGGAATATGGAACACCAAGAGCATTAGTACAAACTCCTTCAGCAAGAAATGATAGGATGTGGCAGCACAACAGATAAGCAAGACCAATTGATATGCAGAGAAGAGGAAGGAACTGCAGGAATGAATGGGATTCCTAGTTCTATGGATTAAATTTGACAAGATTGTCCATCATGGTGTTCACAAAAATCTGCATCTGTGAATGTGAGTGCAAAGGGGAAGGATATACATTGGCACAATGAAGCTGGCCATTGCAAATGGAATCGAAGAGCAAGTGAAGGACCAATGCCATGAATGGATGAGCACCCCACACAATCGTCAACTCCCAAAGCATCAGTCAAGTCTGTAAGGTTATCCAACACGGTGTCTCTGAACACTACTAAGAGAGATGTGCGCAGAGAGTTTGAAGGTGTCAGATTTGGGTGCATCATAGATTGGTACATAAGGTAATTCAGGTCACCAATATCTGTGAAATGCTCCCAATTCCTTATTGCATTGTCAAGAGAGTCTGAGCAGCATCTTGCAAGCTCCCAGAATTTAGCAGTCTCATTCAAATGGTATGTGTTCATGAGAGCAGAGTGGTAAAAACCTGCCAGAAATGTAGTTACAAGGGATGCTCACTCGCTTGCTGTTGAGGCCAAATGTAACCAACAAAGATTCATGTATCAAAGTCAACAGCACCACAATATTATCGAATAGGTTGCACACTGACAAACTGATGGTCAAATTGTAAATGTACAGATACAGACCAACAGTGGAATCTGAAACAACTGGTTCCAAGTAGTGACGGCAATCCACAAGAGTTACAATGGCAAAATGCTCAGAGTTATTCCTCAGCTGTTTTGAAGCAGCAGCTGCCTTCAGCCCTGCAGCACATATTGCTCCATATAGGCTTGCCTTAACTTTGCTGCAGGCCTGCATGTCCAATTTTTCAATCAGTACAGTGCAAAGGACATCATCAGGAATTTTTAGCTTGCTAGTGTATGTGTTCATATATGTCATCTGTGTGGCTTGAGGAGGCTTTCACCTGCAAGAGTGCTTGGGTATCCTCAAAGCTGAGAGATGAGCGAATCAGTCTAGTCTGTTGTGGCATGCAAGGTTCCTCAAAGGGCAGAAGTTCAATGCCGTCTTGACCCAAGGGAATATCCCAGTAAATCAATCTCATGTGCCCAGAATGGCTTGTTTCCCTTTCCTGGGGGTATTGCAGCTTCCACTGATATCAATTTAACAGAACTATTCTTGTCTTCCTTCCCCTTGCCTGGAACAAAATCACTGCTTACATCATGAGCAATCAGTTGCATCTACAATACAGACCTGAGAAGTCTACCTTTTCCCTCACTCTTTCCCTGTTACCTACTTCTTCTTCCTTTCACAGTCCCTTAATCTGAGAAACACAAATGGGTGAAAGGGGAAATGGGAGGGAAGCAAGGGTCTACCTGAAGGCATTTCATTTTTCAGGCCTCCATGGGTGTCAGATTCCAAATTGTGAGGTGTTTCTGAGTCAAGGGGAAGCCATTTGCTAATGTTCAGGAGAGCTTCCAAAATGTCTGTTAGAACAGTGGTAGCTGACACACAGTCACAAGCAGCAGTATGTACTCTTAAAGTCACAAGGGAGCGATTGCCAGGCAGATAGTGGAGCCGAATGACAAACATTTGCATGGACTCCAGAGAGTGCTGCTTCTCAGGCCAGAGATTTGTATTCAATTCAGTCTCAATGAGAGTCAACCAGGCCCTGTCATCCTCCTTGCTTTTCTCTGGCTGTTCTGCATTGCCATCCTCTGTTGTTTGAACATGCTCAAAATCAGCAATGAGGGGTGAAGTATCTTCAGATCCGGTTATGTCCAGAACCTGAACCTTCACACGTGGTTTACTGGATACTTGGAAGGCAGGTTTTCCCTGGATCCATATGAGCTCTGACCGCAGGCATGGGTGGTTGGACTGCAAGACACATTGCATGCCCATCCAGTCTCAGAGATCCATCTGACCCTCAATGACAGAGAAACTCCCAGAGAACTTTTGCATCTGAGAACTGTAAAAGGAGATGTGTTTCTACCTGCACAACATCTATAGCAAGCTGGAGTTTGGAAGAGTCAAGCTGTTTTGAGAAGAGAACACCAATAACACTAATGCCTGTTCCTCCTGCTACAGCTCAACACCAATTTTCTTCAGTGTCACCAAGCAGCCAGTCATGAGGTCCTTCGAGGCTTATCACTTCATCCACACCTCCCTCCATCTTGTCTGCTGCACTTGAGCTTCCAATGCTGGAGGGGGTTACCAGCTCATATGCTGGACAGGCTCCTCCCATATACTCTGTGTCAGTCAACCCCTCCTGCTGATGTTGCAATGCCACTGCTGTCATCCTGGCCTGCATTTTTCATAATATCAATGCAAGCCTAGTTTAGTAACACTTCAGCAGAATATTATTGTATGTACAAAACCCTAGGCTTTCCGCTCATACTCTCTTGATGATTTTCTCATATGGAGGAGCATTGTGAGTACAGGATACTGCCTACATCTCTTTCAGAAAAAGTCCATTAAGCAATTTGAGCTAAGAAGAGCCTTACATGCAACAAGATTCAGTTAGAAACAGATAACAGATCAACCATGCACCTAGGGTTTTCAAGAAGAAGAAGAAAGAAGGGCCTGAAAGGAAACCATACCTCACGTAGTAATGTGTCCACAAGTGCACAATAGAGAAGACAAGCACTGAATCTCTTTCCTCCGCCAAACACTGCAGCATCCACTGTGATAAAAAATTGAGCTCAGTTGCACAGCATGCAGACAATTGATCTCAGCTAAACTAAAAGTTCAGAAACAAACAAGACGTACTAAATAACTGCAGCTTCAAGGTGCTAAATTTGGCACACAATCGCTGCCTGCCTGCCTATATGGCTCACTGAGAGCATTTCCAGCAGTGAATAAAAACTGGGACTGCGAATAGGTGGAAGACTACTAATAGCAACCCACCTGGACCAATCAAATTATCCAGCGAATCAGAAACAGCGGGCCAAAAAATCCAATAACACCCGATGGCCGGAACCATCACACTGAAGACAAAAGGGAAGGCCAAAGAAAGGCGAGATGCTAAAAACCCCCTAACGAGCTCTGTCCGGCGTAGTATCCGGCCCCCTGACCCACCACCGGTCTTGACCCCACCAACATAGCCGGGCCCCCCTTTCACCGTCGACAGAACATCCCCAGCGCCGTCGACCCTCCCTTCACCTCTCCGCCGTCAACTGCAACCCATCCAAGCAAACTTTTGCTCTGCATTACAAAGCTCTACAAAGCTCTAGCCGCCTAGAGCCATGTTTTGAAATGATGGCTAGTTTTAGCTGATTACGGATAAGCTCCATGGCACGTTACAAATCAAACATTGCAACAGCCCACGACCTTCCACAGGTAGCCACACCTTTCTTGAGATTTTTCTTCTTTTTTGGATTCTTCAAGATGCAAACTTTTAATATGTTTGTAGAACCTTTGACACAAAATTTCAAAGAATTAGTGAACCATTTGTTGAGAAACGTCTTGGTTGAAGCTTGCATTGCCCTCCTATTTTAAGTGAGACTCTCAACTAGGATTCAAAGGTTCAGTCACTTAATGGGGATTCCCCATTGAAAATGGCATCTGCATGTACATTTCTTCTTCTTCATCCTAACTAACGTTTCAATTATCTCCAATGTATTCTAGGTTTTGCAAAGGTTTTGTGTCCCATTTCCATTCTCTATTAATTTTTATGTCCAAAGATTTAAGGTTCAAATTTTGTAATGGCAAGAGAACAATGTGGTCTTTGATGATGGTGGAGTCCCAAAGATTATTGAGGACACACCTTTCATTCCTTCTAGAAAAAGCGATTTGCTGCAAGCTTTGAAAGCAACTGTGCAAGAACCTACCCTTGAACCTATTCAAAAATCTAATATTCTATGGCTACCTCATGTTACAAGTGGACATGGATTGTACAACACTGTTGAAATTGCAATCATCCCATGGGATCGTCTCAACGATTTCATATTAGGGGAGCAAAACAATTTCAACTTCCTATGCAAATGTATGAGGACAAAAGATCACATTAAGTCATCTACCCCAAACACATTGACACACCCTTGAACAAATTTTGCAACACTTGTTTATAGGTGAAACAAGATTTAGGGTAACATACACCAAATACAACTACTGTCACAACCCTAGCTTTGAGCTTACGACCAAAGCAAAGGGGTTACAAGGTTGCGAGGCAAGAGGAAGCCCGAGAATCAAAGCAAGAAAAAGTTCGGGAGTCACATCACATACTCCTGAGAATGTAAGAAGTGCGAGGGAGTATGAGGGAGTGAACCCTCACACTCCCAAGGCAACTCCCACTTTGGGAGATGGAGTCCCAGTGGACTCCCGAAACTTCAGAGAGCGATTTCAAGGGTCAAAATTCAATGGCTCATGGCATTCTTTATATCATTGGAAATCTCTTGGAACGTAGATGTCTAAAATGGGCTTGCATTGTTTATTTGGACATCTGAAACACAATTTTTGGCCAAAAGAAGGGGAGTCAAACTACTAGTTTAACTCCCGACCAAAAAAAGTTGAGAATCGACCCAATTTACTTGGCTGCAGAGGGCATGCCACATACCATTGGAAAGTTCTCGACGAGAGCTACAACTTTGCTTTAGACCACATTGCAATTCGAGGTCTGCTCGCAAAGTTATAGGGCTCCAAAGTTGCGGGAGCCCCATTTGGCACGATTTTGGGACTCTCACTCGAAAGTCCCGGAAAGAAAAAAATCATTTGGATGTAGGCTCCATGGCCAGCCACAGAGTATACTATAAGGGGGAAGGTGGTGGCTTCCCCCAAGTCCAGGCTGTGGTGAGTTTAGTGTGTCTATGTTGCCCGTGGCTCATCCTAACACCAAAAGTGCTCTAACTATGCACTAACCATTTTGTGTGGATTGTGTGCAGGCCCGTGTGAATGAGTGAAGCTTGTCAACTCTTCCTAATCCCATCCCAGAGCTCCAACATGCCCCTCTACCCCTTAAAGTGTTGTGAACTAAGGAGCGTGCCCCGACTCCTCCCTCTTTCGTTGTCTTCTAGTTGGACTCACATTTGAATCCTTCAAAGAATTGGGAGTGCACCAACTACCATTATATTGTTTGTGAATGTATGCAATTTTGTAATGGTACAACATAAGGTGTATGTTAGGGAGTAAGCTTTGCGAAATGAACCCATTACACGTGATACATTTGTTTTGCCTTCTGATGTGCGAAACTTGGCAAAAAAAAAAGGTGGATGAATTGTGGCAAAAACATTGAAAAGACCCACTTGGTGTGAGAATGTGGGTATTAGAAACTCTTATTCAATTTTCTATTATGTTAAGCATGCCCCTTTAAATCTGAATATACCAAACCAAGATGATACCCCTTTCACCTTGGGAATCCAAATTGTGTGGCAATGTGGAATGATGTTAAAATGTGGACATGGGAATGCAATTGCATTTGACACAACATTTGGCACAAATCAATGCAAGGTATGGCAATGTATTCCATATTGTGAAGTTATTAACAATTTTTGAATGTTTTACAATCTTCAACTTACTAAGTGTGGATTGTGGTTTTTGTAGTACCTTTTATACACAATGATGGTGTTTGATGAATGGCAAAATGGAATGCCCATTGCATTCATTGTCATTGGAAAAAGCTGAAAAAGTGACCTTTATCTAGTCCTATAATCACTATCACAAAGGAATGCCAAATGATTAGATGTTGTATGCTATCATTGTGGACAACACTCAAGTTGAAATCAACGTCTTGAGATAAGATTATTATTTTTACAAATAAGTCCTAAAGGCTAGATGTACCTATTTGGGAATTTTTGACACCTATAGTGCTTCTAGTTCTACCATCAAATGTTATATTTTCCATTATATAATTTCAATTAAAATATATTACAAGTTGTCAACTTGTGTTCACAAGTATTGTGTCCTAAAAGTTCTTGTTCAGTGCTCCCAAGTATAAACTATGTGTCATAGTTTATTGCATAACAATATATCTCATGTGTATGTTAATGGTATTGATATTAACAATATCCCATCAACAGTCTGGTTTAATATCACATGAAGAGAAAGGTTCACTAAGCATAAAATGGATTAGCTGATTTACCATCTAGTTGGTGATGTTCTAATACACTATTGGTATGGTGTGCAGTGAAAAATCTTTTGGTTTGTACAAAACAAAAAACAAGGAGGCCTTGTTGCTAACGTTATACTAAAAGCTTGTGATATTCCAAACATAAATGTCATGTTATGTTTAAATGGTGAGGACATTACATTAGTGGCATCCACCAATCACCCATTAAAAATGTGGATTGTGCACATTTTGACTTCTGAATGGCCACAATGTAATTGCCCTATTGAACAAGGAATAATTTGTAAACATGTTATGAAGATTTTCAAAATGCTCCACCTTAACATTTTAGACGATGCAGTCATACGAGAAACAAGTACACTCCATGGGGTACAAAAAGGTCTTACATTAGATGCCCACATTAATTATGTTGACATGTTTGATCAAAAAGTTAGTGTGAATGAGAAGCCCGAAGGTGTTACTACCTTCAAAACAACAAAAGAAGATGAAGCCTACATAACTTCTAACTTAGGCAAGCTCATTGATCATATTTTCACATAGTTCAAAATTATAACAAGTGTTTTTCCCCCATTGCAAAAACATTTACTATCTACTTTGAAAGTTTTGAAAGGAAAACAACGGGATATGCTAACACAAGGCATTGTAGGTTTGGAACACCTTAATGCAAAACCAATGTTCCCAACTGTGCCTAATGATAATAGTCTCAAAAGACACAAAGGAATGTTTGAAATTAATGTTCCAAAAAAAACCAATTGAAGGATAAAACAACAAAGTATATTCACATATAGTGAATTCTAAATGGTAGGTAATATTAAAGGTGGTCATTGCGTCATCTATCCCAACCTTACTTTGAGGGAGTGTGAGGCTCACACTCCCAAAATTGGGACTTGGGGGTCCTTTGGGACTCTTGAAACTTCAAAGTTCGATTGCAAGAGTCAAAACACCTCACATTGGGGTGTTTTTTATATCATTGGAAAGCTAGCAAAGTGTAAATGTTGAAAATGGCCTCGCATGGGCCATTTGGACATCTGCAGCACAAGTTATGGCCCCAAAAAAAAAGTCAGGAGTCAAATTGGTAGTTTGACTCCCGACCACTAAAAGTCGGGAAGCGACCCAACCCCGGTGCGTGTAGGTCCAATGCAACACACCGTTGGAAAGCTCTCGAGGAAAGCTACAAGTTTGTTTTAGACCTCACCCCAATTAGAAGTCTGAGCAAAGAGTTATGACTGCGCAAAGTCTAAGGAATCCAAACCAAGACAATTTCAGGACTCCTCCTTGGGAGTCCCGAGACAAAAAGCCATTCGGATGTGGGTGCCGCGGAGAGGCACAAAGTATATTATATGGGGGAAGGTGGTGGCTTCCCACGAATCCGGGCCATGGTGAGTCATGTGAATCCAGAATTGCCCGTGGCTCGTCCTAGCACCAAGGGTGCTCAAGAAAGTGAACAAACCAACTTGTTGGTTGGTTTGATGCAGGTTCGAGTAAGTAAGTAAAGCTTGTCACTCTTCCTAGTCCCATCCCGGAGCTTCAACACGCCCCTCTACCCCTTCTAGTGCTGAAAGTTGGAAACGTGCCCCGAGTTCTTCACAATTCTATTATTGAATAATTTAAACCCAACTTGGGTCTAACTAGGACTTGGGAGCGCGTCATCATCATACATCAAAGCAATTATGAATTTTACCTTATTTAATTATGCTTCATTGGTGTGTGAACATGTGTTGCCCTAGGTGATAGACATGCATGTTGTCCTTTTAATTGTAGGTAGTTATGTCATTATTGTGCTCGAGGATTGAAGTTGGTTGTAGTTGTGATACATCCAGAGATAATTTAGATTATAAAACAACATTTTTTTGCAGAACATCTAGACAAAATTTGAATCAAGGCATTATTTGAAAAACAAAAACAAAACCTAAGTTAGTTTGTTATCTGGTGAACATACACATAACTTCTTGTTTGCAGAACATTTTATCAAATGTGTTATATGTCATTTATGTTGTCAATTGTTGTTGTTTGGAATTACATATTTTGTAATGATGGGCAATTCAAAATGTAAAATGTTATGGGATTTTGTTTTGCAATTTTCATGTTTTTGTACCATGAAAGTTTTGATATTAACAGTAAAGCCCATAAACACCACAATTTCCCTAGTGGTTCTAGGTAATTGTTTGTAATGTATAGTTGTACAAAAAAAATTTGTTGAATATGCATTTTTGTTTCCATGTCAACCTATGGCCATTATCAATAAACATGTCATTGCAAACTGATTAAAAATAATGTGGCACGCAAAACATTCAAATCAACATCAACTATAGAATGGGGAAATGTAATGGGTTGAATGTGAACATAAAACCCATTATATAATATAAGAACGTCAACAAAATCATGGGTTTGAACTGCACTTTTACATTAAAATCATACACACCAACACAAATCAACTACTAATCAGAAACAATATTCTCAAAAAGACTAACCTTGATCAATTATCAATGTTTTGTTACAATTGTTTCCAACCTAGGCAGATACAATATTACAATTCACTAAAATAACATGTAAATCTTTCTTCCTATGTGAACAACCCAAAACTTCAAACATTCACAACTTGTCCCAAAACAAAAACAAAATAGTCCACCTATTAGGTACATCCAATGATAAAAATGGGCATGCAAACAACTAATCGACAAGGCAAACATATAAATCCTACTAACGAAAGCAACATCTTGAGACTTTCTTATAGAATTTATTGGATTTGTGTACAACACTCTCCTACGCCCTTTGTTGCGCCATTTTTTGCAAGGCCTTATGTCTTCTCCTCTTGGAATCCAAGGTCATTCATGTTGGGGATTGTTCTTACAAGGCTTTGTGAATATTGCCCTGGAAGGCACAACCCTAGGGAAAGGGTTGGTGTCCTAGTAAATGACTACATGCAGGATGCACAAGGTGTAGTTGGGCTAGGATTAAATACATAGAATTGGAGGAAATTTATTTCGTGTTTACAATTTGCCTCCGGTGTGCCATGGAATCATACATGGAAGACATCACATAGTTGTGTTATGATAGTGTCTTTTAAACCCAGGGATTGCTCCATTGCATCCAAGTTCAAACTTGTCAACTCTACAACACCTTTATTTTGCACCTCTGTGGATGTTGTTGGGAGACTACCATCTATAAGAATAGACAAAAAAATGCCTAATAAAAAATAAACACTTACATTACCTATGAACATGGCAAGCAGAACAATAGAAAAAAACAATGTAATGCAAGAATGTAGAAATATGTTCCATTACCTATGGTAGTATGCATGACCTTCTTGACATCTCCATTGTCATCACGTGGGTTCATTGTCCTGCCCAATTTGACCATTAAGGCATGTAACTGGAAGTTTCAAAGTTCCATCAACAAAGATGTGCATTTGATGGTAATGTCACAAATGATGGTGTCATCTTCAAAATCAACGTTTGTGGCAAACAACCATCTGCTATCAATGTCCTTTTTTACCAAAAGTACTTCATTCACCACCTAATCAAGTGTAGAACATTCAAATAAAATAAACTATAGATCTTGCTAACATGTTGTGTAAGGTACAAACCAACAAAACAAATATTTGTTTGTTCATGTAACAACTGGTAGAGGGAGGATATAATAGAAGTGGGAAAATGGAATGAATGCAGATGTTATAAACAACCACGGATTCAAATGCATCATTGTTGTGAAATTAAAAATTAAGAACCAACACCTATTCAAGGAGGTTGCACTAGTTATTAGTAGTAGACTCATTACACCACATGTCCTCCAACTTTTTCTGCTTTCCTACCAAATGTACGTCAACATCACTTTATGGTATATTTTGGAGATGAATCTTTTGATTTTTTCAATGATTGAATGTTGATGCTCTTTGTCAAACCCTAGCAACCCCAACAAATTGTGTTGGCATTCCTACATATCTTCAATGCATTCATGGATTTTGGGGAACCATGCAAAGTTGTAATCAACAACATCTTGAACTATAATTATTAGGCAGATATAATGACCCAATTCACGACAATAATGCAATATGTTTCATTGGGCTAGTCCATGAGTAGGGTAAACTAATGGATGCAACTCCCAAATGTAGCTCTACAAAACAATGTTAGTGCCTTGATTATATTGGGGCATTCCATTTCTAAGGAAAAAGGATCACTCTCATTTTGTAATTCTACCAAAATGTTCTACAGCTCCTCCTTCGTGTGAAGCATGGGCATTGCGGACTTGTCTACAAGTCTACAAGGGGTAATGCTTCAAAACATTGTACAATAATGACCACCCCCACTATTCCTTCTCCTTTATAGCCCTCATCTGTAGGCAACAAGACATATAAAAATAAACATTGAAACTTGAGGATCCATTCACTAATGCCTAAGTTTTTTACTAATATAACACTAATTGAATGTTTATAACAAATATTCAACACACCAAGAATCTATGTATCTAAGTTCAACCTATGCCTAAATTGCAAATGATGAAGTAACAACACTTAATTATTAATGGGGAGTATGTTTGGGAAAAGAACTTGGAGGTCAAATTTATGGAGTTGTTCTACAACATATTCATTTTTTTTCTTATGAAGGGTCAAGGTGGCAACTGTTTTGTTTGCCTCATGATTATTCTTCAACTTCAAATATTGAAGTTAATCTTTGAGTGCTTTGATTTCTCCAAATCTATCCATAGTCATAGTCCCCCACCCCCCCCATCTAATGTTCATACATTTAATGATTACTTAACAATTTATGATGTCTCAATAGTCCTTTTTCAATTCATCCTTCTTTATGCATGATGACAATTAGAAGTCAATAACACCATTGTAGATATAAATTCAACAACAAAACATGGTGTAGGGATGGCCAAAAACTATAACAATATGGTGGGAAGACACTTATAGGACGGTATAAGAACCATTTCCCAAATGTAGCGACAAGATCGTTGCATAAAATGCCCTCTATTTCCATCTTCGTGAGGCATGACATGCATTCCTCAAGTTTGTCCATAAGATACCTACTCATAACAATGTTGGTTTCCGAAAGCAAAACATACAATCTAATCATTTCTACAATTGTTGGAGGTGGGGGCAATTCATAGAACTTCTTTGCTTTAAAAGTTGTTACAATGGCCTAGGCCTTTTCCTTGATTTCAGCCCTACTTCCAACAACAACTAATTGTCATAATGTTGTAACAATAGAATGCTAAGAGAATGTCGTAGAAAGCTATGAAGTTGATACAATCGTTGTGGCAGACCTTTTCTAACGCACAGGAAGAGTTTTCTTCTTTTGTGTTATAATTTGGGCAGATATGTTTCTCCTAGAGAGAAACAAGTTAGAAACAAATCTATTTTTACCCTTTTTAATTTTTTGGAGACAAGATGAAGTCATCGTCACTAGCATTAGACAAGTTGACAACCTCCTTTTGTTGTGGTGCTACTACCTGTGGAGGTGGCATTGCCCCTTCTGCCCCAATTCGGTTACCACCTATAGTTCACTTGTTTGGAAGGACTACATCATCAAAATTACGACGCTCGTTCTTACATGGTGTATCCTTGCCATACTTCTCCCCCAACCTTAAAATTTCCTTTGTTTTGTTCTTTGTCCAAGTTGGGTACATTTTCAGTAGTTGTTTCCCCTTGTAATTAGGGCACAACTTCATCATCCTATGGTAGGAAAAAATGTTCTTATCTTTCATGCATTGCTTGTAAAATTTACATTGGAAGGTAGGCCGATTGCACATAAATATGTCCAATCATTTGCATTCAAAATGCACTTCCACTGCAAGTTCTTCATACTCTTGCTCTTGGTACAATGCAACATATGTTTTTTTGCTTTGTTGCATTATACATTTTGTAAATTTTGATGTTACTTTCAAGGCTTCCAAAAACCTACAAAACACAATGTCATTACATGGCATGTAAATGTTAATTGTAAATATTTAAACATCAAAAGAATTTGGGAGGACAAATAGCTAAGACAATTAACAGTTGTGTTCTTGCCAATTGAAGAGCTAAAGTTGATAGAAAAATAAGGATGGTAAGTCACTTTTGTTATAAAGAAATCCAATGGCATAACATCATATGATGTTATTGCTAAAGAATTTCATCTTTACATAATGTTTTAATTACCATTGAAAATTTACAACCCTAACACAATCCCCTTATCAAATAAAACTTAAAAGGTGTGATAAAGCAAGAGATAACAAAAAGATATATAACTTAGGGTTTAAGAAGGATACACATTGAAGCTTACCCCTAGAACCCATTGGACTAGTGCTATGCTAATAAGATTAACGTTAATAGGGACTGTTTATGCCCAAGCAAGTTGATCATGTGAGGGTCGACAAGAGCAAGGGTGGGCAACACCTCTAAAAGCAGGTGTTCTTTGTTTCCTTCCCCTACAAAGTGCATTGTAGCAACTCTTTGTACTACTCTATCACTGTCCTTTGCAATGTCCAAATCTTATCCAACACCAACTTCCTTTTCCACAAATACGATAATCAGAACAAAGGGGGTAACGTTTGTGCTAACTACACTAACCATAGTGCTTTGACTCAGTTCGGTTGTAATAATAGTAGCAAGGATAAAAGACACAACATTTCCTTCTCTTACTTCCATGCCTACCAAAATCCTACATTTCTACAAAGAATAATGCAAGGCAGCCTTTAGGTTGTTTATTTCAAAAGACAATGTACTTGAACACAAGATTCATGTGCATAAGACCTTGGACTATGTACTTCTTTAGTGCACCTCAATTAAAACCCTCTAACACAATAATGCAACAAGGTAATGAAGTTCATTGAAGTTCATGTCACTTCACCAGGTTCATTCTTGTAATTCACATGGTCCTACACCCTCCTTAAACCTTAAATCTTCAACCAAACTAAAGTTATTTTTAACTCACATTTTAATTTGAGCATTAGATTGAAGCTAAAAAAAACTTATGCTTTATAATGCAGAGCAAAAAATATGTTTGGATGGGCTACAATCAATGGTGGAAAGGTGAAGGGAGAGTTGACAAAGCTAGGGATGTTCTATCAATAATGAAAGGAAGGCTTGGCTATATATGTTGGTGGGGTCAAAACCGGTGGTAAGTTAAAGGGTTGGATACTATGTCAGATAGAACTCATTAGGGGGTATTCAATGTCTCACCAAAGAAAGGCCAAAACACACATCGCCCACAAGAACCAAAGAAGGGAAAGAGCTAGTCCCTTTCATGGTAGGAAGCTACTTCATCCACAGCCCCTCTAATGTTGCCTACATGCAAATTGTGAGATGTAATAATAATAAAAGGTTTAGAACAAACATCTCCCACCAACTCAATCTTCTTCTTTATAGTAGAGGCTAAAACATGTTAAATTATAAATAGGGAGCAATCAATAAATATGATTTGACCATATTTATTAGACTTTTCAAAGCCTTGGAAGCTATGGATTTTTCCAGGGTTGCAATAGTCTTCCAATGGATCCACTAGATATGACTGTTGCACCTCATCCAAGATTTCCAATGCAAGGCCACATATTGACCACCAATGACAACATTACATATCTGACAAACATGGCAAAGCTAGGAAATCACATGTGGAAAGATATGGACTACATTTATCTTTTTTATTTGTTTTATTATACAATTCACAATTCCTCCCAAACTTGGAAAAAAAACTACAAGAGAGACAAACAGAACGACAAGGGAAGCCACAAAGACAAGGGTAACAGAAACAACCACGTCATGAGTTGCTACAACAAATATTTGTTAAAAAAAATACATTTTTGACAAATTTGAGAATGCAATATCAATAATTTTATTTTTTATTGTTGAAATTTTCAAAATTAAAATTTTAAGTGTTGAACTAAAAACTTAAATTAAATTAGTTATTCAACATTCACGTATTGAATCTGTCAAGTTATTATTACCATATGTGATCAATAAGGGTGAAAATATGAAATATGAACTAGTGTTGGGATTATTTTTTTCTCATAATTACGTATTCTAGTTCTCAATTATTTCTTAAATTTAAAAATCAAAATGGTTCTCATTTATTTATTTAAAAAATTTATACCTTGTTTGATTTCTTTAAATATTTTTTCTTCGTGCCCAACTAATTTTTTCACAACCGATTTTTCACTAATTTAAATTATTCAATTAAATTAAATCAATTTTGAATGTCACTATAAAATTGTAAAATTAAGATCTTTAAATTTTTTTTAAAAATTTCATAAGGCCAAAAAGAAAAACCATGTTTATTACAAAACTTTAAATATTTAAACAAAAATAGATTTAAAACTTGCCTCCACCTTAAGACCCTAAACCCTAATTAATTTTAAATGTCCTACTCTTACACCTTTAAAAATCAAACCTAGGGGTTATTTATATAACCTACCCAAGTATCAAAATATTATTATTTTAAAAAATCCAATTCTTAATGAATCAAGTATTTCAAATTTGATATCCAAAAATATGAGTATCAACTTGGGTAGCACCTTAGTTGATACCCAATCAGTTCTTTGGTTAATAACTAATTGAAAACCAAATTAATTTTAAACTGGAGTTTGGTACCCACCTAACATTAGTCTAACCACCTCCCCCCCCCCCCCCCCACACACATACACACACATGGGTTTTCCAATTACCTCATGTTTTTTTAGTTGAATTTTATGATCATGATGGATCCATGGAAAAAAAAATTTCCCTTCCATGCTAAAACCTTATCCATTCTTGTTGGAACCAAAATGTAAACTTCACCCCCTTGACCGCTTCAAACATGTTTTTATTCTAAGCTTTAACATTCCAACCTTATGAAGAATTTGAGGATATCTCCATACCCATAGATGGTTAGGTTGTGCTCGCATTTGTCACACACAATAAATTATTTTGTAATGATGTTAAGTTGGAAAGTGAGAGAGAAAAACTCTTTCAATAGTGGAAGGATTGTTGGTTGTAGAATTATTTGCCCACATGCTTGAAAATGGTGGTAACAATAATGATGAAGTTGAAGGATCAAATGACCAAGGTTTCAATTCACCTAAAGACAATAGTTATGACATTCATTCAAGTGATGATGGGCTCACTAGTCTTCATGTGCTATATATGGGCATTGGAGCACAAAGGTAATTGAGGGATAAAATTCAAGTTCCAAGAAGCCAAACTTATTTCAATCCATCATTCAAGATTTGTTAGATGATTGTTTCAAGCAAAAGATTAGAATGTTTATTCCATCTTTTAAAAAATCTTAAGAGTCATATAAACCCATTCCATTTTCCATAACAATTTTATTGTGGAACAAGCACTCATACACTTGCAGTTTATGGTTTTTGCATATATGTTTGGTTGTTATGGTAATGGAACATCCATTAGGATTGTATGCAACGTGTTCAAAATATTTGAAGGTGTAGTAAAAATGTTCATTTATCAATGCATTGTTGCACTTTTTGTCCATGAAATCTACAACAATGAAATGGCCTACTATAGAAGAATAAGTTGTTTTGAAAACTAAAATTTGAAAAGGTTTTGGGTTTCCTTCAATGATGGGTATTGTAGATGAACCTTTATCCTCCTTACAACCATGGCCACTAAGCATGTTGAAGACCATTACTCTTGCAAATTAATTCATGATATTTCACCAATGATTGCTTGCAATAAAAGGGTAGAATATTGCATGTCTTTGCTAACTTTCCTAAGTCTACTCATGACTTGCGAGTTTTCACAAACTTAAAGTTGTCGACAAGTTCTTAAAACTATTTTTGTGATGAAAAATATCTATTGGCTAATTATGCTTATCCTTTTTCAATTATTTTCATTTTAGTTTATAAATTCTAGTAGTTGTGCAACCTTCGAAGGTGATATTCAATACAAAAAGCTAGTAATAAACTCCAAGTTAAAGTAAAGCACTACAAGATGCCTTAAAAAAGACATGTTCAAAGCCTGAGGGGTCTACATATTCAATTGAAACCAAGCGACACCAAAGTAAAATGATGTTTTGAATAAAGGATTTTATGTACTACATAATCTTCTCATTGAATACTTTTATGATTCATCGTAGAATTTGGGCAAAGTGATGAAGATCTAGATGATGATGAAGAAATTTTTTAATTGGTTACTCGGTCAAATGATTTTATATTTAAAGCAAAAAGAAAGTATATAAAAACATTTGTGTTATCTTTTCATGGAAATATATTAAATGTACATTATTTGATGTGAATACACAAATATGTATATCCTATCCATTTACATTTATTTTAGTCATTTAATACATGAACGTGTGTGGTCTTTCACATATGTTTCTTGAGAACGATTATGCACACGTGTCATTACTCACTTATGGATTCTTTATTTAAATTGGTTTTTAGTTGTTTTTTGCCAAAGTTTCACACATGATCCCTAGGTATAAACCACATTACACATTATGCCACCATTCATATAAACATGGAACAATTGGTTGAGAAGGAAGAAAAAACATATTCATACCATTCAATTCATAAACAAGATGTTACGTACATGAATGTCCATCACAAAAGAAAAACACATGCACAAAATTGTGATATGAAATGCTAAGCAAACCACCTATGACATCACATTAGACATTTTAATAGTTTATGCACTTGGACTTCCATCTTGTGCCTTTAAATGTCAGGTTCTAGTTGTAATAGTAAATTACAATTCTCAACCTCCTTCATATGAATATCCAATTTTTCACATTGAATCTTCATTGAGAAGTCAAGCTTTTAATTTTGGAGTTCAAAAGACTTATGTTGCCAATCATGTTTCAATCTAATTTATTTTCATCAATAATATGATTCTCCTTAGCAACACAAATGAGTACCTCATCAAATACAAGTGATTTTTTATTTCTTCCACAATGAAATTTGGGCATCACTTCATCCACCTACTTGTGAGATTATTTTTTCCATGAACTATTGTGATTAGATGTGGTTTGTGTGCACATAATAATAAGGTTTGCAAGCACCAAAACAATTTCCTTTAGGATTGAAAGCATATTCATTGAAGTCAAATTATTCCTCTTCAGTCTTAAGTGAACCATCTTATTTTTTCACTTACAAAATCACTTGCAAGTTGTGTAAGCATTTGTGTTTAACTAGTGAATCCAATAAGAATGTCTTTCACATCCTTTCCATCGGTTGAATCGCCCACAAATAGAGGGTTTGCAAATGTTGTATCCCCCATGAAAGGATCAATCTTGTTAAAAAGTGGAGACAACATAAATATTTTATCTCTCTTTCTTCTTCCCATTTGGGTTGTTAGATCCATCCTCCTTTCTAGCATTTCACCATTAATTGTAATTCATGGGTGTTTCAAGCCAATCAAGAAAGAAACCCCTTAATCATTCATCTCACTTTGTGTAAAACACAACACGTGCATCTTTAATTTGCAGCAATCTCACCAAACAATGAAAATTCAAAGCTAATCAACTCTTGTAATTTCCACTTTCCAAGTGGCCCACACATAGGTTTTGTTTCGAAACATGTTTCCATCCACTTGTTCCATGGGAAATTAAATATGTAGCCAAGTATAATATCTTCCTCTATGTTAGATGTATGCATCATTTCCATACCTAGCCTCCAAAGTTTCATCACCCTAACACTTTTCCACAAATTTTGTGATTAGAAATGAGAAATAATCAACACTTTTGTCACTTTCATCTAAACATTTTAGAGGATTTCATTTTGATGTTATATGAATTATTTAGTGACAAAATTGACACTAAAGATTAATATATTTATTAAATATAGGCAAAGTTTGTTAAGCAAATGGATTTAGAGTTTTAGTGAAATTAAACATTTTGATTTTTACTTTTTCTTAAATTAAAAGATTTGAAATGAGGACAAGTAAGGACAACACATAGGGCTTTGAGATTAAGATGCATATAGGATATGTTTTATGTTTGATTGTTTTTTTAAAGACGTTTCATTCAAGGGATGAACTAATAAAAAAGGTTCAACCTTGAAGGTTAAACCCAAAATAAAATAAGATTATCTTGAACCTACCTAAATAGCCTACCTACTCGCCTACCTTCCTTACCTATCTACATAAATGCCATGTGTCAACATCTTATTGACCTTCAATTAAAAGATCCATAATTGATTTAAAATATTATATTGAACTTAAATGTGCCACATGTCACCAAATAATTAACCTTAAAAAATGGACACAATTAATATGCCACATGGAGTTTTTAAATTGCACCACATGTCACAATCTAAAACCATCTAGAATGGATGATGTGAATAAATCTGAAATATTAAAAAATGTTACCACATGTCAACACATCATTTGTTATTAGTGTTCACCAAATTAATCACATGTTAATCACAAATTACAATATGTATATGCTAAATCCAAAGGATGAAATTTTATTTTCTTGACTTTTAGTTTCAATCCAAAGATCATGTTGCTTATGATTATATTCACATGTGACTTGGTCTAATGTGACTAATGGGATTTTAATCCCCTATGACTAAAAATTAATTATTGGAACCAATTGTAAATCCCATTTTTCTTTTAATGAAATGAATTCGTGTTATTTTTGTCAAAATTTTATTGAAATGGAAACAATTTAATAAGTTTTGATTGACATTCAAACATTGGTTCATATTTACATTAAGCACCATCATCAATTGCCAAAAAGGTGTCATCATTAAAAAACAAATCAACAATAAAATTGAAAAAATGAGCTTGGTGAATATTAATGTCAAAAAACAATGTTGAAAGAATGCACTAAAAGATGCAAGTCACATGGCCATGGTTTTTTCAAATGGCAATAATCATAAGAGGTTCAACAAAAGGCAAAGGTGCACCCAAAGAAGTTTATCAAGGTAATGGAGTTGAAAAGGATGAAGATGTACTATTAGAATTTCAATCATTCCTATTTATCCCTATAAATGACTGTGAAGCAAGAAATGTGCCCACTTTCAAACTTGTTATCACAACAAAATATAATAAGAATTTTCTTCCTTTTATTCCAATAGTGCAACTTGTAAATTATTTAATGTCTTAATAAACCTAAAGTACACATGGCTAAAGATACATGGGTAAACTTTTGGTTAAACTTGGAAGCCACACATATGGTAAAATTTGGAGGCTAGAAATGTGGCTAAATTTAGGGGCCACAAATATGGCTAAACTTAAAAGTTAACATTTGGTTAAATTTAATGGCCATACATATGGCTAAACTTAAAGGCTAAACATATGGTTAAATGTTTACATATGATTTGTCCACTATGGGTGTGACGCCAAACTAAAGGTGGGTGTAATGAGAGGGTGGTTATAAAGGAGGGGGAGGGAAAGAGGAGTGTAGTTGAATTTGTTTTCCCTAAAATAATTATTAAGGTTGTAGTGGAAGGTTTTTTTAATGACTATTGCTGCAACTATAGTGATAAGTTCATCACCTACATTTTTTCTTTTTTTCCTTTCACAACTCTTAGGATTATAGTGGGTTGAGGGGTCATTCACGTCAAAATGAGTTCAAATGAACTAAAATTTATGTCAAAAGGTCAATTTTTTGTAATTTGTTTTACATATGTCAATGTGATGCAAGTTTAATGACATGTTAATCATGGCAAGTTGTGTTTAATCATTAATATGGATATCGTGAAATGTAAATAGAATCATGTCATGTTTCAATTTTGAATGTTGATTTTAACAAAGGATGCTTAACAACTTCATTCGATGTCATTATTCTCATAAAGGGTCTCTTAATTTCATATTATATATATCTTTAATTTGAAAAAAATCTAGTAATGGGGAATGATTAGACATATCTAAAAACAATTAAAATTAAAAAAAAACTCAATTGTGTGTTTTTTGAAATTTAAGGTCTATTTAAAGTTCATGAATCTTTTATGACATGCAAATGTGGTGCAATGTATATCATGTTTAAAACAAAGAAATAACTTAGATTACAAGATGTTAAAGCCGTTCAATTGTAAAAATGCTTGGGTGTGATTTGAAATTGTAATCATGTTTTTAAACAAAATCCAAAATTTGGCAAATTATGTGCATTTGACAAAAACTCATACTCATTCAAAATTTGTTAACACAAAACATGTGACAATGGGGAATTGAAAACGTGATAAATAAAAAGTTACAAAAGATTTCATTTGAAAATTCCTTTCTATGTTAAATGTGTTTTTTGGCACAAGGGCCTCAAAAGGATAATAGTCCTTAATATCAAGTAAACACACTAGTTCATTATATCTTGTTTGGGCCCATTCACCTTTACATATGATTCACTCATTATGGGTATAGTGGTAAGCAACTAGACACCTAAATCGTGTAAAAAATACTAACATTCAATGTACTAAGAACGTTAGTACAATGTTACTAAGAACAACCACAATGATCAATTTCAAGACTTTGCTTGCATGGGCTAGTGGTGATGCCCCTAGTTTGTTTATTATATGCCACTTGCATGAAATGTTCACTGTATTGTGTAGCCAAGGTATGGTTTAATTTTTTACATTGTCATATTCAAACAAAACTAGCAAATTTATTAATGTAAAACAAAAATTGCTTAGGAGATGTCCTTTTAGATGTGATTTATAAAGATTGCAATTTGAACCACTTTGGGTTCGGTGGATCTTCTTCTTACATATGGTCTTATTTTATGAATTGAGTTTAGAATCTATCAGTGAATATTCGGCATTCCTTTTCCCTCTAACATAAAAAGTCTTAACATTTTCATGGGATATTAAAACTTGGTTGGTAGTGGAGGAAATGGGCCTCAATTTTTATAAAATTGAAATGGATTTCAAAGTATGGAATCAATAAAATATATTGCCCATAACATGTTTTTGAATCAATTTGTTTTTCCATATTATTAATTATAGGACAACCTTTTTTGTGGATAATAAAACACATTTAAATTTACTGGAACCCCAAGTGTCGTAAAAAATATGTATATTCCAAATAGAGGCACTAGGAAGAATCTAGAAAAAAAGGTTATTTTGATAACTAAACTAGACACATTGAAAAGCCTTTCTTCATTTTCTCTTGAATAAGTTCAGTAGTTAATGAGAACAATTTTATATTTCTTTTTTTCTATGTGACTTTTACACTATATTATTTGTGGAATACAATTCAACATCATTATAAAATGGAAAAGTTCCAAAAAACATGTTTTACATATCTCTAATGCAAAACTGAAAATTGGAACAAATGTTCTTTAAAAAAACAAAATCAATGTTATAAACAAATTGAATTATAGAACTTGGAAAACTCATGACTTCTCAAAATAAAATTCAAAATCATTGGTGTAGAAGTCTAGCTTTTGAACACCATATCATGCGCCCTAATCAGAGGTGATTTCACCTTTAAAACCATAAAAAAAGTGAGACTCGAGAATCAATTTGGGGGTGTAGGTGCATGATGAATGTTAACTTACATAAAATTTGCATGGTAAATAGGTGTAAGTCCTAAATGATTAACATGGTGTTTGGAGACTCAACATTAAAGTCCCTAACACCAATTGTTAATGCACCTTACAATAACTTTAAATTTGCAACCAAACATTACAAAATATATGATGGCATTTTATTTTCATCATTTTGTTTGCTATGATCTAAAATCCAACATACTATGAATTTTGGTTCTTGACTTTCATCATAAGTCTAGGACCTTTCTTGATTTGGAAATGCATATTCCTTTTTTGGAAAAGATAAAATTATTTCTTTAAAGTTTTTATGGTTAACACATCATGAAAATGTAATGAAGCTTTTGTACATGAACCCTTGCATGACGAAAAGGTCCAACAATTTGTCTGAATGAATGTTGTGCTAGTGGATTTTTAATTGACATAGATTGAAGGGTATTTTTTTATTGTTTTAACCATTGTCTGCATTCTACTACGCACCTTGAAGCAAAGTGTAGAGACTAGTTTCATTCACCATTGACTTTTTCCTTTAGAAAACATTTAAAAATGTTTTAAATGGGTTTAAGGTTATACAAAAGTCTTTTAAAATTTCAATTTCATCTTAGATGCATGGTAGGATTGGGATTTTTTTTTGTGCAAATGATCAAATTTGATGCACTCCCAAGTCCCGAGTTGAACCCACTTGAGGGTCCAACTATGTTGAGTTGCGGAAAGTTGGGACTTGAAGGGCACTCCCGACTTCTAGCACTAAAGAGGGGTAGAGGGGCGTGCTAAAAGTCCCGGGATTAGACTAGGAAGATGGACTAGAAGATCAAGCTTGAATCTGCATCCAAAACCAACCACAAGAGGGTTAGTTAGCATTTGGGAACACCCTTGGGTGTTGGGACAAGCCACGGGCAACTTAGACTACTTGACTCACAACGGCCCGGACTCGGGGGAAGCCACCACCTTCCCCCATATAATATTCTTTGCGTCTCACCGCAGAGGCTACATCCAAATGGCTCTTTTTCCCAGGACTCCCAAGTTGGAGTCCCGAAACTATCCCGAGTTGAAGTCCCGGGACTTTGGGCGGCCATAGCTCCTCGCCCCAAACTCGGATTGGGACAAGATCTGAACCAAAGTTGTAGCTCTCGTTGAGGGCTTTCCAACGCCGTGTCGCACTCCTTGAGGCAACGTCGGGAAAAGGTCGATTCCCGACTCTTAGTGGTCGGGAGTCAAATTGGCAGTTTGACTCCCTACCCTTCTTTTGCCCATAACTTGGACTGAAGATGTCCAAATGGGCAATGCGAGGCCATTTTGGACATCTATGCTTCAAGAGCTTTTCATTGATATAAAGAACGTATCAAGGCAAGGAGATTTGACCCCTCAAATTGTCTTCTGAATTTTTGGAAGTCCCGGAGGACTCCATTTTCCCACTTTTGGGAGTGTGAGTTGCATTCTCCCACTTAGCCCCAAAGTGGGGTTGTGACAAAATTTGTCCTTCATTTGTCAAACTAAGTTGCAACTAGAAAGTTTATTTCATATCTTTTACCTTATTTTTTAATTTTATAAATTATATAACTAAATAGATAACTAACTAACTATTTAATAAGCTAACTAATTAACTGATTCATTTAATTACAAATTATTAATTCATAATTCATAAATTTTAAAAAATGATTATAATATTAACTAATTAGCCAAATTATTACTTATAATTTTACATTAATTTTTTTTAAGTTAAAAAATAAATAACTAAAATTTTAACCAATTAATAATTAGTATCTAAGTAATAATTAATTAAGTACATTATTAATTATAACTTTTCATTACTACTTTCATATAATTTTTAAAATAAATAATCAGTAGTTAATTATAGTAGTTATGATTTTAAATAATAGTTTCATAAATAAGAAATATATCAACAAATCAATTGTTATTATATAAATGTGAATTAATTTATTAATTTATTAATTATAAGATTTCATTAATGGCTTTTAAATAATAAAATAAATAAATAAATAATATATTGAGTAATTATAAAATATTAACTATGCATACTAGGTATGAATTATTAGTTATCAACTAATTAAAAATAAATGTAATTAATTAATCATCAATTAATTAATAAGTAGGTAATTTACGTTAAGAAGGTAAGCGACTTAGGTTAGATAAGTAGGTAAACATATAAGTAGATAGGTTGGTAGGTTAGGTTAGGTAAGTAAACAAGCATATATAGGTAGGTAGGTAGGTAGGTAGTTAATTTGTCTAAATACAAACTAAATACAACTTTATAAATACACTAATGGAAACATAACCCCCATTATACCAAAATATAACTTATCATAAGTACACATACTTTTCAAAAAGTTTCCTAATACACTTGTGTATACCATTAAGGGCTATCTTAACATGATTTGAATGGTGCAACTAAGTTTGTAACTAATGGGACATATGGGCATGATCATGGATGAAAACAATTTAAAAATGTAAAATGAAAAAATCATTAGTTGCAAATGTAGTTGTAGCATAGTTGCACAAATGGTCAAGGGTGCAAAATAGTTGTAAAACCAATTAGAGCTAGTTGCAAATGACAATTAGTTACATGTAGTTGTAAATGAATTGGTTGCATTTTAGGGGATTTCTTCTAATGTCAATGCCTAGGGCTTGGTCAATGTGCCCCATGGTGGTTTAACATTCAATGTAGAAACCAAAATGAGTGGAATCCATTGTGACCCTGACATCACCAATTCACCCCTTGGAGGTGCATCCTAATCATGAACATTACCCTCCAATAGTTGAAACCCATGTGGAAGGCTTGAAAATATAGCCAACATAATGGATTTGTTGGATTTTCCTACTTGCCTTCTAATAAGTCTCATTGGTAGTGAAGCTTTATGACTGGCTCTTGTTTGCCATCTTGGTCAATAGTATGTGGTTTTTCCCCAAAAATCAATGGTAACTCTTAAGGGATACAACATCACCTGTCCAATCAATAAATCATAGGATGTAACATGTGTAACCACTACCTAGGCCCACACTATAATATTGTTTATTTGTTGATTTGTTGATATTAACATAGATCGCAATCTCATGTTTAATTAACCCTCCTTAGGCCTTTTTTGACCCACCATGGATGTCAAGACCTAGTATGGGCATGACTACAAATTGACATTAGTCAAACCAAGACCATCCAATGCTATTTTGCCCAACATCAATGGTTGAAGACATGAATTGAATAAAACTTTGTAGAGTCGATATCAATGTCTTGATGCCCCTTATAACTAAAATACACCATCTTTGTTATGCACCACCAGCACACCAATGATAACTCATGTTCAATCAATGGTAGGATGTGTTGAAAGGTTTTGAATCTTGGCAACAACAACATGCCATGATGAAATATTGAAAATTTGTGTTTGGGTGGCTTCAAAAACAATGTGAACCTAATTGTAGTCAATAATGAATCATAAGTTAATGAACCAACATCCCCAAAGTTCCCCCACCCAACATAACATAATTATAAAACAAAGCACATTTACTAGTTGGATATTGGGAATAGTTAGAATTTCAACCGAAAAAAATGGTGTCTAATACACTAATATGGACACCCCCAACAAAATGTTTAGTGCCCTAGGTTCAAAGTTGGGATTAAGCATCCTCTAAGTCAATGCATTTGGCACAAGACCATATGTCAATACCCCCATGGGGTTAAGGTTGATGTTTGTCAACACGAAAGATTGTTGGAGGTGAACTTAACATTGGGCCTTTCCACCCTAAATATTTAATCTTTCATCAACACCTCGTGGTTGTGACCCACAAGAACTTGCCTTGGTCATTGGGGTAATTGTTGAAAGAATGTCCCTTGGCACGTTTGATATTCCATCATTTGAGGCTAGTGACCCTAAAAATCTAGCTCCACAAATATATCCTTGGTCTAAACTAGGGAATAACATGTCATGTTGATCTTGAGGTGCCTTTGACATAGGTGCATTGGGTTTCATTTGTGCCACCATGCTAGTCGTCACACTCACCACCAAATGTGCAAATCATGTTTCCATGGAGTCGGGTTGCTTTGAGATTGGCTTAGTGGTCGACTCCTTGTTAACTATACCTTTCCCATTTTGGCCGTTGCCAAAGCCTTGAACTTTCCCAACATTTTCGCCTAGGGTTGACCTTGTTAAAGTTTAGGATGTAATGTGAAAAAATGGTCTACATCATGAAATTAAACTTCGGAGGGAAAATAATTAGGTTGGTTGGGGTTAGGGTTCTACTAGTTGTGGCTTGAGGAGGATTGAACAATCTTTCTTCCAATGAAGTTGACCACATCTTCAACATTTGTCCTTTTCCCCTTGTTTTGTCGAATATGATGGAAAATTGCCTTTGAGTTCTTGTTTGGGCCCCTTGCCTTTGTGCGATGCAACTTTGGTAGGCTAACCACATGCTTGTTGGGCCAAAAGTGTCAAAAAAATATTTAGGTTTTTCTTGTTGAACTTAAGGGTGACCATTTGTTCCTCCACCATGTTTATTTCAATGTGTTTCAACAATTGGAACACATTAGTTAATGTGGGTTGTGCAAGCTAAAGTAACATGGCATCTCACACCCATATCTCTAATTCCTTATTTAGGATCCCATACCAAAATTAAATAGATTGAGCCTTTGTCGCACCTTGCACTACTACAAAATGTGGGTGTAATTCACTAGTCCCTATTCACTAAATTAATGAATTCATTACTTCCCCACTAATCCGTGTTCATTACGACTAGTGAATTCATTCAAAATCTAATGAAATCACTTAGCGTACAAGGACACCTTTTGTTGTAGTGTTGTGTCATCTTAATCAACCTACACATCCATGCATAGGCTTCCCATAAATTCATGGGGTTTACATTGAAACTCCTACAAATTCATTAGTTTTTAAATTTGAACCCTTTTGTAATTATGTGGCAATTTTCAGAAGAATTCCACAACCAAGTTAAATTATAAAATACAACCATGTGTATTTGTGGAAGGGCCAAAAACACTACTCCTAATGGCTCCATCACTTCTTATTGTCCCACTATCATCGTTAACTACACTATCCATTTTGGACTTCAAAAGGTGTAAAACTAGTACCTTTTGTTATGGCAATGTTTATTAACTCTAATTAATATTTTAAAATGTGTAAATTTTTTATCATTTATTTAAAACATATTATTATAGGAAGCTAATATATATATATAAACTAAATAACCATTTTTTGGTCTTTGAAAAACTTTTAAACTTATGTTTCATCTCATGTCAAAATTCACGCACATTTTAAAATGAATTCATAATTCTTAAACATCAAACAAATGTTTTATGATATTTTACCATAAATTGTATGACTAAAGCAAAAACACAATTTACATTCAGGATGTGATTGTAAATGGGAATAAACATTTAAATACTTTCTAAAGCCCCAAAATTGTGGGAATTCATTGAGTCATTTTCAATTTTGATTTTGATGAAAGTTTCTTCATTCAAAGTATTTGATAGTGTATTAAGAAGTGAGGGCAAGAGATAGTTCTTGCCAAAAAATGATTTTTGGTAAACTATGTTGATTGTGCCACTTTTGGTCCACCTTAGCTTGTAACTACCTTTAATTTATTGTTGTATCATTACTAAAAGCTATAGCCTTATCAATTGAAATCAAAGTTCCCACGATGATGGAAACATAATTGGGAAACCAATATAGCCACCATTCTTCAATTTCAATGTCATGGGCATGCATGAACTCATCCTACACTAAAATGATCCCTTCCATGCCATGAAAGGTGTAAAAAAATTAAGATTATACAAATGTTACATATCACATTAGTTATCAAACTCTTGGATGAAATCATCCAACTTGATGACTTGATTACCCCCTTCCTTGAATATCGGCATGGCCAATAAGTGGTTCCATACATGTCTTCCATGTCCCACCATAATGGTGTGGTGATAAACTTTGAAGGTGACTATGTATTTGAATTTCATGACCCCCCTTCAAATGAAGATGATGGTGTTGTGGGTGGTTTAAACTATACCCCATGCCTAATAAACTCGGTTTATTTCACAATTGTGTGTCACTTTTGGGGTGAACTTTAATATTAAATTGGGATGTTGGGTTTTTTTTAAACCTAAAAGCATGTTGAACCTATTGTAGTTTAACTTAACCCTTAAACTATGATCCCCATAACATAAATATAAGGATGATGCATTTGTGTGGTTAAAGCACATGGCTAATGCACTTGTATGGCTAGTAGTTCCCACTTTTGGTTCTTTTAGGTGTACATGCTTATGTGCTTTCTAGAGTTGGTGATGTGAATTGCAAGAGCAAATGGAAGATAAACATCTTTAATTTGATCTTCTTGTGTTTGTAATTCAATGCAGATGTGTAAATTGATTGAATCTAAGAAATGAACATGACCTTCATACAATTGCAAAGCAATGTAGATACAACTACATGATAGAACTAGATTATAAAATTGTGAAACTCAAGACCAACCACCAAGGCTTGATTCACTAAAGTTCAAATTCCACAAAATAATGTTGATGGAGTTGAAAATTTCAATAATTTGAGTATTACAAGTCTTTTCCATGTTCACCAAATTTCATAACAATCCAATGATGGAACTCTAGGATCTAGGCATTCGATCATCTTGGGGTCTAATCATACCCCTACATGTTTTAGCACACAACCCTTGCACTTAAGGTCCAAATGAACTGAAATTTGTAGATAAGTTTGTAATTTACCAAACCTTTACCCTACCAAATGGGAGCTTTTAAAAAATTAAATAGAAGGTAAGGGTAGGTTTCCAAGTTTATTAACATTTGTTGTTACAACCCATGCTCATTCTTCAACTTGATATTCCTTGTTCCTAGCTCCAATTGTGCTGAAATTTAATGATCACATGGCCTAGTTAATGTTCTAAAATTAATTCAAGTTTCAAAAAAATCTAATGGTGGATTTAAAAGAAATTGACATTCAAGCTAATAATCTAGAGGTGAATAAAAGGTTGATCCCCCCTCACTTGAACACCACCAATACCTATGTATGTTCAACTTTTTGCTTAGAGCTTACTCTCTCTTCCCTCCACATACAAACAACATCCTTCCCCCTAACACACACATTTTTTCTTTTTTCTTTTTTGATACCCCTCCCCTAATTTCTCCTTTGAGTTCCTTACCTTCCAAAAAATGGGTTTTCCCTTTGACCAATGACAGTGAAGGGAAATCCTTTTCTCCTTTAATCCCTAGTTCAAAACTTTCCATAAACCTATGAGTAGTGGAGGGAATTCATCATCCTCCCACTCCTCCAATCATAGTGAGTGAATGAATTCACACCCAATGAGAGTTCACAATTACTCACGTCTTTCATCTTCATTGTGAAACCCTAAACCCTTAAACTTTGAAAATTCATATCTTATTGAGATTTTTTAAAAATTCAATAATGTACATAATTACATTTATTTCCTTTTGAAAGTTTAAAATCATTTGAACAAAAAAAAAGTTGAATATCATTATTCAATAACATTTCAATGACTATTCTTTTGAATTTTTTTTTAATAAATGGATTTTTTTGTTAATATAATAATACTACCTATGTTAAGCTACTTTCAATTATTATATGACTATTTTTCATTAATTTAAATTATTTCATCTTACATTATTTACGGCTATTTATGGCTATTCTCAATTACCTTTGGTTATTTTTGGCTATTTCACCCTACGCTACTTTTGGTTATTTTAAGTTATTTTTTACTATTTTAACTTATTTCAACTTAGGTTATTTTTAGCTATTGTAATTTTTTTTGGTTATTCTATGTTATTTTTAGCTATTATAGATTATTTCAGTTTAGATTATTTGCAGTTATTATAAATTATTTTTGGTTGTTTTAATTTATTTCACCTTAGGCTATTTTTAGCTATTGTCAATTTTTTTTTCTATTATATGTTTTTTTTTGTTGTTGTAAATTATTTCAATTTAGACTACTTGTAGCTATTAAAAGTTATTTCTAAGTATTGAAAATTATTTCACCTTAAATTATTTTTGTTTATTATAAATTATTTCACCTTAAATTATTTTTGGTAATCCTAAGCAATTATAATATATGGCGATTGGTACCTATTCTATTTGTGGCTATCAATGTTTTTTTAATGGTAATTTTATTAATAGTTATTAGTGGTTATTCTATTACTGGCCATTAGTAGTTATTCTATTGGTGGCTATTGGTGGTTATTCTATTAATGGCTATTGGTGGTTATTCTATTAATGGCTAGTGGTGGCTATTATATTAATGGCTACTGGTGGCTATTCTATTATTGGTTACTAGTGGCTATTCTATTAATGGCTACTGGTGGCTATTCTATTAATGGCTATTGGTGGCTATTCTATTAATGGCTACTGGTGGCTATTCTATTAATGGCTATTGGTGGCTATTCTATTAATGGCTATTGGTGGTTATTCTATTAATGGTTATTGGTGGCTATTATATTAATGGCTACTGGTGGCTATTATATTATTGGTTACTAGTGGCTATTCTATTAATGGCTACTGGTGGCTATTCTATTAATGGCTACTGGTGGCTATTCTATTAATGGCTACTGGTGGCTATTCTATTAATGGCTACTGGTGGCTATTCTATTAATGGCTATTGGTGGTTATTTTATTAATGGCTATTGATGGCTATTCTATAAATGGCTATTGGTGGCTATTCTATTAATGGTTACTAATGGCTATTCTATAATTGGTTACTAGTGACTATTTTATTAATGGCTACTGGTGGCTATTCTATTAATGGTTACTCGTGATTAATCTTTTAATGGTTATTCGTGATTAATCTATTAATGATTATTGGTGGTTATTCTATTAATGGTTATTCATGACTAATATATTAATGGCTATATGTGATTAATCTATTTATGTCTATATGTGATTAATCTATTTATGTCTATTGGTGGCTATTTTATTAATGGTTATTCGTGATTAATCTATTAATGATTATTGGTGATTATTTTATTAATGGTTATTCGTGATCAATTTATTAATGGCTATTGGTGACTATTTTATTAATGATTATTGGTGGTTATTTTATTAATGGCTATTGGTGACTATTCTATTAATGGCTTATTGGTGGTTATTCTATTAATGGCTATTGGAGACTATTTTATGAATGGTTATTGTATTATAAGTTATTGTTGGTTATTATATGTTATATTACAACTATTGGTGATTATTATATTATAAATTATTGTTTGATATTCTATGTTATAATATCATAGGCTATTGGTAATTATTATATTGTAGGGTATTTAAAATTATTTTTCATATTTTATTATTTTTTATTCTAAGTTATTTTCACCTTAGGTCATTATATTTTGTTTTAGATTATTTTAAATTATTATGCTTAGGATAAAATAATTTATAATAACATAAAGTAGAATGACCTTGAATAATTTAAAGTATAACTTGAAATAACATATATTAATTTTAAATAAAATAACCTAAAGTATAGCCTAAAGTTAGTTGAATAATTTAATTTAAAATAATTTAAAAGCTTATAAT
>Ga0209611_10001984_pt1 | contig 35775 bp, 26 predicted proteins | sample S1TSphgellanicum_3_FD_187693 | JGI IMG/M metagenome (GOLD analysis project Ga0209611, IMG submission 187693) | Host-associated microbial communities from peat moss isolated from Minnesota, USA - S1T2_Fc - Sphagnum magellanicum MG (SPAdes) (version 2) | ecosystem: Host-associated > Plants > Peat...
TATTTCATTAAAGAAACTTTTTGCATTGAAAATTTGTTTTGATTGAAAAATTGCTTACATTGGAAAACTACTTTCATGAAAAAAACTACTTGCATTGAAAAATTGGTTTCATTAAAAAAATTACTTGCATTGAAAATTTTCTTTCATTGGAAAAGCTACTTGCATTCAAAAACTACTTTCATTGGAAAAAATCCTTGCATTGAAAAACTACTTTCATTGAAAAAATTATTTTCTTTAGAAAATTGGTTTCATCGAAAAAATTACTTCCATTGAAAAACTAATTTCATTGAAAAATTACTTCACATACAAAATGTTATATTTAAAATTGTTTTCGACATTTGATGAAAATTGGTGTACGGAAACCTTCTTTTTCCTTTAAAAAAAACTATGAAAATGATTATCTAATATGGGCTATTTAAACCAAAATTTTGATATAAAGAATTTTCACACATATTGATTATTCTTATACTAAAGGTAACTATAGAAAGGTCACATAAAAACTATCAACAACCTTAATGTCTAAAAGGGTTTTTGTTTAAAGTTTGTATTTCACATTCCATTCGACATTATCATTAGGATTAATTGTCAAAAGAGCAATGAAAGTTTCACCCTTCAAATTCATTTTCGCTTATGGGATAAATTGTTGGATGTTTCTTTGAAAGACAAAAAAGGTAGATGTGGTTGACAAGCGAAATTTACCATAAATACGAATTGAAATGAGGAGTTGAACTTGTTTTGAATGAGGAAAATTTAAGAATTTAGATTCTATCATATGCACAATTGTAGCAATCCATTTGCCTTCAACAGTCAATAACATAGGTTCATCATTGGTTGTAATGGAACCATGAAGAAAGCCTAATTTTTTAATTGTTGATTTTGAACAATAAACATTATAATAAACACCACCTAATAGAGAAATGGTGACATCTGTTACATGACAATTCCCACATACTTTTGAAATGGAGACGCAGTAGGGCTAACTCTGCACAACACTTCGGTCACCTAGGAAAAAAAGACAATATGTTCAAATGAAAAGGTAAATGAAAATGAACATAAACATAGGGAAATGTGGAAAAAGGTAGATCAATTTATTAAAAAATAAAATCATGCACACACATACACATAATATGTAAACAAAAAGAATGAAATGCATAAAAAGTGCATAATAAAAGATTTTATGGAAACATAATAATTGAAATAATTAATACCTAAAGAAAAGACAAAGAAGAAGATAAAAAATGAATAACAACAAAAGAAATATTAAGAAAAAAAGGTCATTCAAGCACACCCCAAAAACATTATACCCCTTTCTTTCAAACCATATATCTCTTTTGTTTATTATTCATTTTGAGTGATATAAAAAGCTATGTGCATGAAATTTAAAGCTCTACAAATGGTCTTTGAAATGAAAAAATATTAGACCAACACATATATATCTTAAGTTTCAAAACAAAAATTGGTTTTTTTATACTTAAACCTTACATTCTCACCTCCTTCACCTCCATAAGCCATATCTTGCTCATTTTAAACTAATTCCAGTGATTTTTGTGACATTAAATACATTATGAAAGGGGTTCAAAAATCTTTTCAAAAATCCTTTCAATGGCCAAAGGCTATTGACCAATGCGGAGAAAGTTATAATTTCTTTTTTACAAAGGTTTTTCACATCCTTGTATACTTACCATATTAAAATTACAATATGTTCTTCTTTGAACAAACACACTCCAAACTTTTTATCCCATATTATTTATTGAAAACAAAAATCCACTAGATTATATAAAGACAATTTTTTCACTCTTAGTAACAACATTCTACTCTATGTTTACTATGTAATAGAACATGGATTTTTGTTCTTTAGATAATTATAATAAAAAAAAGTCATCTCAATGTAGTTTTATTTTTAATAGGTCATTTTTAGTAAAGAAAATTATGTGGTCACCCGATTTTCCCCTCTTTAAGGTGGAAAGAATCAAATTGTTGTTTTTTAATTTTCTAATTAGATTTGTGTCTCTTTTTATAAAAGAAAAGAATTTCCTTAGGAAGGGGAGAACTGGGTTGGGCACCCAAATCTCATAACTGCCTAGGTAGAAAAAAAAAGGAAAAAAAAAATGTTTGAACCTAAATGGCAAGGGACGACATGGTGGTCACTAAATTGTTCTTTTTTTTCCCATTTGGAGACCTAGTGACCACCATATTGACCACCATATTGACCCTCATAATTTGTCCCTTGTTAAATTGTGAAGGTTGATTTAATGGCCACAAATCATTTTTTTTCCCGCTTGGAGATCTAGTGGCCATTATATTGTGGTTTTTTTCTTCCCTTCATTAAACTACGAGGGATGATCTAGTGGCCACCGAATTGTTGTTGTTGTTTTTTTTTAAAAAACTTGCAGACTTGATGGCCACTAGGTCATTCGCAATCCATCATTAAACGATTTGGTGGCGACCACATTGTCCTTTACAATTTAGTGTGGAACGATTTGGTGGCCATGATCTTTAAATGAAACAAAAAAAAAACGATTTAATGGCCACTAAATTGTTCGACATTAGATTGCAAAGTTCAAACATTTTTATTTATTTTTGTTTTTGCCTAGGTAGTAAGGAGATTCAAGTGCCAAACCCAATTATTTTCTTCATAAGGAGATTCTTCTATTTTAGAAGAGGAAACCCAAATCTAATGTAAAAAATAAAATAAAATTTATAATTGTTCATGAGATGAACATTAGGTTTTATTTGATGTTTTTTGTGTAAATTTGAAAAAAATAAAATCATGCAAAAGAAAGGATAGGAATTTACCTCTTTAAATGCAAATTAAGCACTTGATAATTTGCTTTGTAATCATAGAAGACGAACTTGAGTAGCTTCATTCACAACCTTTGTTAAAATTATGTAATGTTCTACCCTCAAATATCAATTTCCTTTTGTTGTTGTTGTCACATTTTTGATTAAAACCATTCCACAATGGCCTCCATTGTACGCCTCAAGAAATTGTTCATATTTCGTTCTAAAATTGTTACCAAGAACAATAATGTCTTGGTCAAATTCATTTTCTCCATTTGGAATCAACAATTGCTTTTCACCTTTGTTATTCCCTACTCCCCTTGTAGTAATGACATGACGTCGATGGTAGCAAACCTCCAACTCTAGATAGAACTTTTGAATTCTTTAATGGAATCCATGTGAAAAATCATTGGAATTAACTCAGGTTGGAATGTAGGAATTGATGACACAATGGTTGTCGACTCAATTGTGATGACAACATGCATGTCATTTTTCTCAAAACCTCTTTTAGATTTTGACTCAATGCCAAAATTTTCCACCCTCACAAACATGCATTTTTGCAAATGTTGTTCATGCATTTTTATATAAGGTGATTTCACCCTCAAAGTGATTGTGATCAGAGCTACCCTATCCAATAAATCACAATGTAAATATGCATAGCTTAGATCTTCCATGTTCCTATTTGCAATTTGATCAAAGGTGTCATACCTATTCAACACCTTTGCCTCAAATGCAACATCTTTAATTTCGAAATCCAAATCATCCACCACAACAACGAATCTAACTTCCTTCACTAGAATAATAACCATTGTGTAAAAAAAGGAAAAAAGAACTTACCAAAATGAATTTGACAACACACAAATGAAGTAGCATTTGGCAAAATTAAAAATTGCAAAAACACACAATAAAACATACACTTGCAGAAACACAAACTTGTAAAGGAAGCAACAAAATAATCAACAAATGGTGAAAGTTTAAACTAGACACATTATTCTTGTTGTGAAAAAAAAAACAACAAATATACAATGTTATATTTATATGGGACAAGGGACCTAACTTAAACCTTAAACCTAATTTTAAGCTTAACCTTAAACCTTTGTTTACTTTATATTGATTTTAATATGGTTGATTTCAACTTAATAATAAAATATTGTATCCATGGTTTGGTGGTTAAATTATGGTCTAACAATGAACAAAACATCAGTATCCATGACATTTTATAAATTTTAGTTATTGATTTTCAATAACTTTGACTATGGTAGATATCTACCATTAACCATGGATATTGATGAACCATGGTTTGACAACTATATTGTGCTCTAATAATGAACAAAACATTAATACCTTTGGCATTTTATGAATTTGAATTATGCACCTCACTCTTACATTCAAATTTTAAATATTTCAACCTAGATTTGAAAGATATTAATACATAAACCTTACATTTTTTTCCATTATTTAACCATTATTTTCATTCACTTTAATATATTATTATTATTTATTAAACCTCAATTTTTTTATCATGTATAAAAAAATTATAAAAATCCAATTTAAAATTTTTTCCATTTTTGGTTAAATGTATTTAGTGTTCAATTTTAAACAAAATATATATTTTTAAATGAAATTTTTGTGTTGAAATTTTTCCATTCCCCAAAAAAAGATATTAGTTTTTATAAAATATTTTCTTGAGAAAAAATCTTCATTAAGTCACCATATCATAAAAGAAAAAAGACATCCACTTTCTCCAAGCACCCCATCCCACACCACCAAAAGATTATTTCTTTGAAAAATAAAAAAAATCCCACTTTCTCCAAACACCCCATCCCACACCACCAAAAGAATATTTCATTGAAAAATACCAAACTTTTCTTTCCCATGCCACCCAAGAAACAACCTTTTGGGTTAATCCCCATCCAAAACAAATTCACCTATCCCAATTCCTTAAAAAAAACCTTCTTTGAAAAAGGATGGAAGTACCCCATCCTCCCTTCCTCACCCAAAAAAAACTCTTTAAAAAAAATTTTAAAAAAAAAAACCTTTCATCAATTTTTTTTAAAGCTCCATTTACAACTTGTAATTTTTTCAATTTAATTAAATTATCCACTCCTTATACATATTGAAACCCCATAATAATTATTGAAAAAAACCCATGCGAGATGGGAAAAAAAAACCTCCCTTTGCTTTCCCTAAATTTTCACCTATAAACCCCATTCTACCCCCACCCAACTTTATAAACTAATCATGTTTGCCCCCTGCATGCTTGATAAAACCTAAAATCATACATGCATATCTATTATCTTAAGACAATAATAAATTTTTATAACATAACAAGCAACAACAATACCCAAAAAAATCAATTAAAAATGAATTTCATCATAATTTTTGTTATTAAAATTTCATCAAAGCTATATTGAAGGTTTAAAATAACATCAAATTAATTTTAAAAAGTTATATTTCAAAACGAATTTTATATTAATATTAATATTTATTTCAAAATTGACATCTTTTATCTTAATCAATTCTTGCATAAATTTTCAAATCTCCTTTTAACAAGATTTAAAGGAATTGAGCTGAATTATTTGTATGTTTATCAAACAAATTTTGTTTTAAAAAATTACTCATATGAATTTTTTTAACATTTCATAGTGATATGAAACCTTGTAATACGAAAAAGCAAGTAACAACCCCAAAAAAAAAAAGATGATATAGAGACATGGTTAAATCAGTTACCCAACATTCATATTTTGAAAAGAAACCCAACAAATGGATGGGTAGATTTCAAAACAACATCAATTGGATGGCTGCACCCAAAATCTACACATGCCCATCCATTAGCTTGGGGCAATAAAAAACTTACACGCAAACCTATAACTTTATTCGTTCAGCTAACTTTTGATTCTCCGATCCCTATACCCGCTCAGAAGGTGTTTCCACAATGCCTCTGCAGGAAAGAGTCAATAATTATTTTATTTAATTTACAATGAAAAAGAAAAGAGAACAAAAATATGATTAATTCTTTTCTTTAATGTTCTCCCAAATGATATAAATTAGGCACCATTATTATATGTAATAATTGATGCTCTTGATTTATTCTAGCCCTTGCTTGTTACAATGAAGGGAAAAAAATAGAAAAAAGAAAAAAGTGGAAATTTGTGGATGAGTCTAGAAAATAGGTGCTCGCCAGAAACCGGCGAGCTTGCTTGCTCTAGTAGCTTGCAGGTCGGTTCTGGCGGTGGTGGTGCAAACTGCAAACCCTCGCCGTTGTGGATTTTGGAGAAGGCTCTCGCTCAAGCTTCTTCCTCAAGGAGACTCTTTGTCCAGCAACGGCAATTGCTTGCAGTGCTATCTCATTTGAGCAACTGGAACCGTTGTCTGCTTTCCTCTTGCGGAGATCTTCACGTCGGTGTGATAAGTTTCTGAACTCGTCACAAAATTACTACCATACCATTTCCAGTGTAATTGGATGATCGAACCCTCTCCCGATGTGTGTGTCTTTCGATCTCTTTCGCATCAACTTCCATGAAGCAACATCAAGCTTTGTGACCTTTTGAAACTTTCGTTTTTCGTGGTTTTTGCTAGGCCTAGGGTTCTGTGCTTGATGATCTATGTATTTTGTTCCGTTTTCACCAGTTTTGTGATAATCCTTTTAGATGAAGAAGTTAGGGTTTTGGATGACAGCAATTCTTGTCGAGTAGTGGAGGATTTTAAGCTCTCGATTTTCTCGCAAAATCCAAAGTAACTGTCCCGAAGTGCGATGTTTCTTTGCCATCTTTTGGTATGCACAGATTACGATACTTGTGATGTATGAGCCTTTTGTGATGCATCTGGTGTCTGTCTTTGTTTCTCACAGTTTTGTGTTTTACAGTCCAGAACCCTTGTGTGTGGGAAAGCTAACACGACACTTCTATAGGAGCTCGAGAACATGTCTGTTGCTTTCTGTAAAGCATTCTTAAGGACAGTTTGGAAATAGATTGATTTGGAGAGTTGCACAAGGGGAACTTGTTGCAGCATCTCAGTCAGTCAATCAATTTGGAAGTAAGCCGAAGTGCTCTATTTCATTGTGGAACTTGGAGCTCATTTGGCACAGCAACTGGGATGATTATCAGACTATGATACTCGTGATTCATTTGATGTCTGGCTATGTTTCTCACAGTTTTGTGTTGTGCAGTCCAGAGCCTTTGTGTATGGAGTTCTGTGACTGAAGTTTTGTGTTGATGCAGCTGCTGACATTTGCTCTATGTTATTTTGGAACTTGGAGCTCATGTGGCATGGCAATGACAATGATTATCAGACAGTGATACTTGTGATGCATGAGACTTTGTGATGTCTGGCTATGTTTCTCATGGTTTTTGCTTTGCAGTCCAGAGCTCTTGTGTGTGGGAAACCTAAAATGGCACTTCTGTAGGAGCTCTAGAATATTCCTGTTGCTTTCTGTAAAGCGTTCTTGAGGGCAGTTTCGAAATAGATTGATTACGAGAGTTGCACAAGGGGAGGTTGTAGCAGTATCTGGTTTAGTTGATCAATCTGGAAGTGAGCTGAAGTTTTCTGCTGATGAAGCTGCTGAAGTTTGCTCTATTTTTGTGTGTGAAACTTGAGCTTATGTGGCATGGTGCTGGGATGATTATGAGTTGCAAGTAGATAACTCCCTGGCTTTGTTTGACTGAATTGAATTTGAGAATGGATGTCATGCACTGTTAGCATTGCAAGTGACATCATAACTTGTAAGTGTGGGTGGTTGTGTGCAGGCAAGCTTTTTTGTGTTGAGTAAAGGTTACAGTTTAGGAAATTGACTCCTCCTTGCACTCCACTTTGCATTTTCTGGAATCTGCAGGTATATGGCGACTACCACACTGCCATTACTCTTGGAAATTTGTAGGTGTAACTCTAGCGGTCTTCTCTACAGTTAGGTGGCTAGTGGCAAGAAAGATTGCAAATTCTGGACACAAGGATTTTTATGAATGTTTAGTTTGGATTATTGTCAATACATGATGAATCATGGCATATTTTGGTTCCTGAAATTGAACACCACACTGCTTTGTCTGGTATTTTGAGTGCAAATTCATTTCTTCAAGAGTTCTTGATGGTGCTAATTTTGGGAGATATACCAAACTTCTTTGATTTGGTAGTGAGTACTGCTCAAGGCAAATTGTTTTTCTTAGTTTAAAAGGAAATGTGTTCTGGTTTCTTGGATTAATTTGCTCTCTCATGGCCGAGTGTTGAGCCAAAGCTTTTTTACATTGTTATTGCAAAGGTCTGAACTCTTTTCTGAGTTCAGGATGACTAGTCTGTTAATTTGGATCACCATAAGGGGGTTGCTCCGTGTCCCAAGGTAGAGATGACAAGGGGAAACCAGAGAGAGAAGGACAGAGAGAGGGCTGCAGCAAGGAATGGGGGAAAGTCCAAAACAAAGGATGATGGTCTCACTCCAGAGCAGCGTCGAGAAAGGGATGCAAAGGCCTTGCAGGAGAAAGCAGCAAAAAAGGCAGCATCTGGTGGGGCTGAGGCGGCCTCTGGCAAAACCAAGAAATGACATCTGTAGGTCATCACCTGTACATCTCAAGAACCAAACTCTGGTACAAGCCTTTCTCATGCCTGGGGATATGCATTCTCTGTCTAGATTCTGCAAATGCTGATGTTTATGGATTTAGATCATTGTTCACATTGACTTGAAAACATGTGATCCAAAATGTGAAAGGCCAATCTGAAATTAGTAGTCCAAGAACTGAGTGTCAGAATGAAATTTGTTTTGTTGACTTGAAGTTTATAGTTAGGTACTGTTGATCACAATTTACAGTCAAAGCAGAATGATGGTGTTGTTGACCCGGTGTTCAAACAGTATATTCTGATACTTTGAAGCTTAAAAAGCGTTGTAGCTTCACAGGAGCCATTGGATATAGAAATATCAGGTCTTTTAGCTTTCAGATATTTTTTGGACAACCTCTGGATTTGGGTTTTGGAAAAGGAGTTGATGAAAAGGAATGGATTGCATTGCATTGTTTTAGGTTCACAGGATGCAGGGAGTGAGAACAAGGTTCGGAGCTTTTCATAGAAGAGGAAGTAGATTGCATGGTCAACTCAAGTAAGGCATTCCGTACATTAAATGTGGGGTATGCTGGTGTGAGCTTCATACCCTGCATTGTCAAAACAATTGAAAGTAGGTTGTGGTGCTTGTTGCAGTCCAGCTTTCTGGACTTGTTTTATGGAGTTTATGGTGTATGATTGTGGTGGTCTTCAAATTGCCAATGTTACCCATGTCCTTTGTTGGTAGGGTCGTAGAAGGTGTCTGGTGGGGTGAAGAGGCTAAATGAAGGTCTGTCTTTATCTGAGATTCTGGATATGAGTTCACCCCTGGAAAGCTGAGTCCAGTTATGCATGTGTTGCTTGATTGACAATGTTTTGAGTTTTGCGGGATGCTGTAATAAAAAATCACTGAGAAAGGATACACATGTGGGATTGACAGTTTGTTGCCTTGTGTTCAATCTCACAGTGCTGTGAATCAGGATCATTAATGGGTTATATATGTATGGTGCCTATTTAGTTATATAGTCTACATGTAGTGCATAAATTGAAATGGCACATACATTGGGTATGTACATATGGCACTTAAATAATGTAATAACTTATTGTACAGCTTCATGGCACATTCAAATAGATGGTACATACACATGGCGCAAACACAATGGCACATACATCTCAAGAGTATTTTGTGTATTTGAATGTTAGAACACCTTATCTATTTTGTACACATTTTGTTTGCCATCAGATATGCAGTTTATTATGTGCTTACAAGATGAGTTGTTCTCCCATTACCTTCAGTGCTATTCAGTAGCGTATTCATGTTGTCAGCTTTGGTGTGTAGCATTAATGTACCCTATAATTGTACAATTGAATACCACATGGAGTGGAACATTGTCTGTTATATATGGTTATCATACATGTCATGATTACATAAGTGGATGAGTTATATTATAATTGGACAATCTATATGTATATCTTATGTAAGTGGCTGAATTACATCCAAATGGACTTTGTCACTTTCTTTGTCCAGACCTGTTGTAATTAGATTGTATGTAGCATGTTTCTGTTATATTTGTTATCTAATATTGCTTCCCACAAAAAGCATTTTTTTGGTGGAATATTTTGTGTCTTTTCTAGCACTTGAGGGCTTATATTTTGTTAAGCAATAATTAGATGTAGTTGATAACCCATTCGTAGTCTGTTTTTAAATTATTGCTTGTGGCATCCTATGTCCTCTTTGAGGTCTCGTCCCAGCATAATCATACTAGTAGCATTTAAAATTATTTGTTTGGTGTTTGCCTAAGTTTGGACTATGCAAATCATCATTAAATTGACATATATAATCTTGGATGTAACTACTTTCTTCCACAAAATGCCCTATCCGTTTTACACTTTACTCTCTTCCACAGAACTTAACTTGATTGCCAAGATCATCCTTTGCTCTATATGTTTTGCCACCACCTTTGTCCCACATATTTTTTGTGGTGGTGCATTTGTTTTCTGGTTCATTTGTCCTCTAAGAACAACATCCTTGATATTATGTTTGTTGATGTTTAGCAAATCAAATGTAATTTCTTCCCCAACTTTTTTAATGGCCCTCAACTTGCCCAATGATTTGTATACATGTATGATTATGTAATTCATTTTACTCCCCCTAAAAAAGGTTTGTTATTTTGGGCAAAATATTTCTTGTCATTTCTAGCAATTGATGGTTTCTAATTTTGCAACTAGTAGTTAGATGTTATCTGGAACCCATTCACTGCGTGGCTTTTAATTATTATTCTTTGCGATATCCTTTGTCCTCAATGAGATTTCCAAATCAACATTTCACATAATTTGTTTTGTCTACACTACACAAATCATCATTGAATTGACATATATTGCCTAGCTTAATTCCTTTGCATGTTTAACTGCTCTCTTCCACCTATTTTAATATGCCTATTCCAAATATTACAATGTGCATCGTTTATCTATTGCAGTTATATATAGTGCAAATCTGGCCATCTAATTTTTTATAACCTAACTACCAGTTGCCCTAGGATTGTTCACTTCTTTTAATGTTTTGCTGCCAGCTTCTTTTCACATATTTATGTGGTGGTGGTACATTCATTTTTTATTTCACATGTCCTTTTAGAAGCAAATCCATGGTATTATGGTTGCCCATCTTTTGAAACTGCTCTCCACATTAATCTTCACTTTTTTGTTTGTGCCTTGCATCTAGTATATTTATGCCATTCAAATAATAAAGTTTAGCAAGTGGAAATTATTGGTTGGGTCTTCAATGATGTGATATCGATTTGAACACCATGTTCCAATTTTTACTATTTGCACCACATTCCATTAAGAAACATAATCATTGGCAACAATAATCTTGTTTGAATTTTGCCATTTAAGGTTGACCTTGTTGTTAGAAAGATCCACCCAACAAGTACTCACTTTGATTTTTTTTGGTTCAAATCCTCGTTGTGCTTTGTCCAATTTCATATTCCTCTTGCTCCCCCGCCTATATCATATTTTTGAGGTTCCTCCTTTTCATCTTTAAACCATTTGAATTTGTGCCCTTTGTTTGATTTCACTTCTATTTGTTTGTGTTATTGCTTTTTCATATCCCTATTAGTTCCTTCGTTACTATTCTTGTGCACTTGGTAATATGGTGGCATTTCATGTTGTTGATCGTCCGAACTTCAACATCATAGTTGACAATTCAAGGACAACCTCTATCTTTGAACATTGTTTATGTGCTATGTTTGCTTTTCAACTAGGTTCTTTACATATATACAAGGACGTCTAGAATGATTTCAATGATTTGGTTTTGAGTTCGATGTACTAGATTCTTATGACCTCCTCTCAAAGGAGACAATTGTGGTTGTTATCACATTATTGGTGATAGCTTGATTCATAACTCTCAAAACACCATTTTGACGCTAGGAACCACGAGTTCTATGGTCAAGATTGTTAAACAAAAGCATAAAGTTTGTAACATTCCTTTTCAATGTTTAGACATTCTTGCATCCTTTGTTTTCATTAAATTATTTTACTATTCTTCAACTAACAACTTGACACCCTTTCTATCATTGATCAAATCACCGAAAATAGTTCCTCGATCTGGTGCCCTTGTCACCACAACCCTCCACCCGAACTGGGAGTATTTTGTTTTTTGTTTCTTGCCTTTGTGCCATGGCATTGTTAAGACATACCTCCAACAAGTTGCAAAATTTGGATTATGACAAAATACTTCTTCAAAAAGTCCAATTCTTGCCAATTGCTTTCAATGGGGATGTCTTGTTCAAATTACCACCACTACTTCCGATTGTTCACAAGCCTTCATAGATGCAAGGCATGGATAAAAAGTATGATGGCCATGCTTGTGTAAGGTGATCACAACCAATATTAAAAACAATTTTGGGCTTAGCTTCAGGAAAGCTCGTTGCTTTGTGTGTAAAATGATTATGAGAATTTTGTGTGCTTTGGTTTTCGCAATGAAATCTTTTGGTCAATGTATGCACTCATATTTTAATTACATGTTAGATGGCATTGTTTCCATTTGCTTCCTCACTTGGATGCAAATTTTGTTATGCTCCTCCCCTTTGTGTCACTGATTGCAATGGACAAATTTATTATGTTGTGCATAGACTAAAGTTAATCTCAAGAATAGTGATTCATCTTGGGGTCCATAAATATCTTGTTGTGAATGCCAAATGTAAGGAATTTGAGGACAAGACCAAAGGTTGATCACATATTTAATCCAAAGATATCTGCGATTTCCTTGAATGCTAGCAAGAGCTTCTTGGATAGGCATCTGCTCGATAATGGTGATGGCACAATGGAGTTTTTTTATGGTGAACAACTATGACACATCTAGGACAAGTTTTTTGAACTAAGTTCGCCCAATGTTTGTAACCTCATTGCTTCTTTCAAACATCATTTAGGGGGGTGACTATATTGATAACATCCTTGAATTGAAATCGAAGAATCGTTATGACTACATCTAAGAATGTTGTTTCCCAAGACAACTTTAGGACAAAAGGTGTTCATTTTTAAAATGTCGATAAATGGTGTGGGGAGTGGAACGAACCCCATCACACATATGCAACCTAGAAGGGATTTGTAAAATGCTTGGATCATGTTTGATCATGTGAAATGTGTTGTATGGTTTGTCATGTGTATGATCTTGCTTATTGTAAAGTGATGACCATTGCAATTTGTGACATGTAGTTAGAGGACACTAAAGTTCAACAAATCATGTGGACAAAGCTTAATGAAATGATGCTAAAGCACGAGATTCCAAAACCAAAATTTAAGGGATTCATGGTTGATGATGCACAAGCCAATTGGAATGTTGTTAAAATTATTTATGGTTCTAAGGACCCCTTTATTAGGATGGTTGATAAGGAACACCCTTGTTTATTCCATAAGACTTAGTCATTCAATAGGCATAGTAAACAATTGATCAAACTTGAATTGCAAGACCAACTTAATGCTATTTGCCACCAATACAAGAATGTAACATCCCTTGTGGAGGTTGACAATTTCTATGCTACAATTCATTGTTGGTGGTTGTCATCAGGGGCTACTTCTGAGGTAGGTGTTCATGAACTTGCAAATTGGCTTAACTTTTGGCATTTTTGTGTTAGGCAATGGGGAAGTTTCATGGTCCATGTGAGCATTTCATTGACAAACTTCATATGACTTCATTCAAAATTAAAATTTCATTTGCACTTGAATTCCATTTGCACTCTACCTCCATCTAGGCCTCCATCTATGTTGTGACATTTCAGGTTTTGCTGATGTTTCCTTTCTTTTGATTTGCAAAAGTTCAATGATGAGGAGTGGGTAGAGATGCCCATTTGTAATTTAACAAAAATTGTGCATAACATTTAGTTATAGTAGTCAAGAAAATGTGGCATTTATTTATACATACTATGAAGCCCAACGACTACATTTGTGCTTTCAAATAGTTCACATTATATGCAAGGTTGTCCACTTGGTCATGGACCCAATAGGAATGAATTGTTGTTGAGAAAGTCTCGAGGATCGAATGATCCTACTATACTTGTGGTAAATTACATGTCTAGGATATCTTTCACAAATTGTTTTTTGCACCTTGAGGCATAACATGTTTTTGGGTCTACCAAACGACTTGTTGGTTGTCTTCTTAGTGCAAATAGTGATTCCCATTATTTTGACCGTGTGAATTTTTCTCGTCTACAAGTAACCATTCCTACTACTAAACCTAATATTATGGAGGATGTATGCATGAAGCAACCGCCCTTTGGTTCCAATAATTTGTTACCTTCGGTATTTCGAGGTGGCCTAAATCTAAAGGAAAATATTTGTGTTGATGGTTAGTTATCGCAACCCTAGCCTTGGGCTCACAACCAAAGCAAGGGCTTGTAAAGGTGTGGGCCAATAATGAAGCCCGGGAGTCACATTTCATGCTCGAGAGTATAGGAAAGTGTGAGGGAATGAACCCACACACTCCCAAGCGGCTTCCCACTTTGGGAGTTAAAGTCCCAATGGACTCCCAAATCTTCAAAGGGCAATTCCAAAAGCCAAAACTCATTGGATTAAAATTTTACTTATACATTGGAAAGCTCTTGGAACATAGATATTTAAAATGGGCTCGCATTACCCATTTGGGTACTTATAAACATAAGTATGGCCAAAAGAAGGGTTGGGAATCAAATGGCCAATTTGACTCCCGACCATTAAAAGTTAGGAATCGCCTTGATTTACTTGCGTGCAGGTGGCATGACACATATAATTAAAAAGATCTCGATGACGGCTATAACTTTGCTTTAGACCTCATTTCAATCGAAGGTTTGGACAAAAAGTTATGGGCTTTTAAAGTCATAGAAGTCCCAATTTCGGGAATTTTGGGATTCGCAACTTGGGAGTCCCGGGACAAAATGACATTTGGGTGTAAACCTCGTGGCCAGGCATAAAAAATACTATAATGGGGAAGGTGGTGGCTTCCCCCAAGTTCGGGTTGTGCTAAGTCTTATGAATCTGTGTTTGCATGTGGCTCATTTGTGCACCAAAAATGCTCTAATAAAGCACTAACCAACTTGTTGTTTGGTTTATGCAGATCCGTGTGAATAATTGACCTACTTGTCACTCATCTTAATCCCCATCCTAAAGCTCCAACATAACCTTCTACCCCCAAAGTGCTACGAGCTAGGGAAAGTACTCCAACTCCTTATCCTTTCATTGTTTTCACCTTGGATTTGTAATTGAGTTTATCAAGGAGCTTGGGGGTGTGTCACTAGTGACATATTGAACACTGCCCACCCAAATTTGCAATTCAATGTTTTGCACTTTAGAAAACCGTGGGGTTCAAATGTAAATCAAAGATCAATCTTTACAAATTTGTAAATGGAACTCCTGCTCCAATGTACTCAAGTTTCTGGATACAACATCAAAGCGGATCACTCGAGCACCATAATCATTAGTTTTGTCCTGATGACTTAAGTTGTTGTGTTGGTGGGACAATGCGAAAATATGCAATTGTTAGGCTTATAATTCCAATTGTATGGCCCATCCAAGAAGGTATTAATTTAACTCAAGAGGAGGTAATAACTTTAGAAAAAGTAAGGTTTTCCTTTGATTGCCTATGTAAAAACAACGCTTGAAGTTTATTTGGTTCCCAATCTTCTAATTCAAACAATTCCCATGTGCTTGTTATGAGTTACCATATCCCTATGAAGCCGTTCAATGCAAGTTGTTGGCCTATAACTCATGGTGGCCAGAAGGCACCTGACATGACCTTTTGTCTTCAAATTAACACAACAACACACCAATAATTACAATGTGAACATCTTATTTATCCAATGTAATGCATTGTTTTCCTTGTTGTTGATGTCATGCCACCTAGGTATGGATGAATTTATAGTATTCTTTTGATGATAAACAATACAACATCACTATTGGAAATTACCTTGGATGTTATGGGTATATTTTTTCATAATGCTGGCAACTTCTTTGGGCAGCCATGGGCATATGTACGATGTGAACATGTGTATCACATCTTGTAAAATGTTTTGTGAGTTGATAGAATCATTCATTCATCATTGCATGTGGAGTTGGGATGAAGTTCAACATTTGTTGAGTGCTCTAAAGCCTTTGGACTCTAATGATTATACATCACAATTGCATTTGTATCAAATCAATTGTTATTATCTCATTCATAAAGTTGTTATAATTGCCTGGATTATGTAGGAAATTTAGATTCTAGTTACAACCTAAAGGTTTTTCTACATTATGTATTATTTCAATCATTTTAAACAAATATATATTCTATTTGTTTTAGTGAATATACATTAAAATGTTGTGGCATAAAAGTACTAGGCTTCATAAATTTACTTCCATTTAGGCCATGGCTAATATCAATAATAAAAACTTTGATTATCATAATGTGCTTCCATGTATATTATCTCTTCATGAATAATATCAAAGTACCTTGTCCATTTTAACACATGTTTGTCAAATAATTAATAGATTTTGATAATTTAATTTCATCAAATATTTTTCAAGCATGTAATTTCCACCCATTTCAACCATTATGAGAAAATCATGTCCATTGCATCTAATATATTTAGTAGTAATGATGCACTCCCAACCTCCTCAAAAGACTCAAATGTGAGTCTAAAATGAAAACAACAAAAAAGTAGGAAGTTGGGGCATGCTCCTTGGCTCGTAGCACTTCGGGGGTAAAGGGGCATGCTGGAGCTATGGGATGGGATTAGGAAGATTGACAAGCACTTCAATCACTCACACATACCTACACAAACCAAATAACAAGTTGGTTAGTGCATAGCTAAAGCAATTTTGGTGCTATGATGAGCCACGAGCAAACTCGAACTCACAAGACTCACCACAGCCTAAACTTGGGGGAAGCCATCACTTTCCCCCTTATAGTATATTCTATGCTTCTCCACGAGGCCCACATCCAAATGGCATTTTGTTTCGGGACTCCCAAATGGGAGTCCCAAAATTCCCAAAGTTGGGACTCCCATGACTTTGGGACCCCATAACTTTGTGTTTAAACTTCTGATTGAGATTATGTTTAAAGCAAAGTTGTAGTTCTCATCAAGATCTTTTCAACGGTATGTCGCACACCACTTGCACAAAAGGAAATTGGGTCGATTCCTAACTTTTAGTGGTCGGGAGTCAAATTGGCAATTTGACTCCCGACCTTTCTTTTGGCCATAACTTGTATTTCAGATGTCCAAATGGGTCATGAGAGCCCATTTTAGACATTTACGTTTCAATGATTTTCAATGATATAAAGAACTTTTCAATCCAATGGGTTTTGACCCCTGCAATCGCCCTATAAAATTCAAGAGTCCATTGGAACTCTAATTCCCAAAATGGGAGTTCACTTGGGAGTGTGAGGGTTCATTCCCTCACACTCTTTTGCACTCCCGGGAACATGAGATGTGACCTCTGGGCTTCTTTCTTGGCCCGTAACCTTGCAAGCCCTTACCTTGGTTGCGAGCCCAAGGTTAGGGTTATGACAATTGCATCTAGTCTATTTAGTTGTGATATAATTCTATCGAACATTTTCTAGTTGCATCAAACAAGTTACAACGAACATAATTTTTTCATAGTGACCATTTCTAAAAAATTATAATATTATCCAAGAACCTTAAACATTTGGAATATTTGTTGCACTGGGGATGATGAAATGCATCCTTCTAATTTTTTTTGCCTTCAAACCTTCACATGATGTTGCATTTGAGAGCTCTTTTGACCAAACCCATGTTCATAATTAATAAACCATTGTTGATCCCAAAACAAATCATGCATGTGACATGGAATATTTTGTCATGTCACATAAGATTTACCACACAAAAAATGATTATACTAAGAATATTCCATGACATGACATATATTTTTGAAAATTCCTTTTTGCTCACATGAATAGGGTCAGTTACTCTCTAGCATCCTTGTGAACAATAGTTAAAAATATGTTTCAAAAATAGTGTGGAAAGGACCTTAAACCACATAGCCACAATAAGAATCAATGTAAAAAATGAATAATGGATTGTGTCAAAGATGGCTCTTCCTTACAACATCAATTTTGTTGCAATATATATAGATTATATATTAGAGGAATAGGATTTGTTACATGCTTTAATAACATGAATAAAATTTCATTTGTGCAAGCAAACAAGGGAAAATAAGATTGGGCAACAACAATGTTCAATCATATGAAAAAGGAATTGTTCATGTGGTCTAAAGCATAGGTTATTATGTTAAATGAGATAATGAAGATAAAGGAGAATAACAACATTTGTAATTCAACACCTATCACAAAAGTGTTTATGTAGGAATGGTTTATAGAGGAAGGAGTACAACAAATATAGGTGGTAGAAACATTAGCTAAAACATGTATTTAAAACTTAAAGGAATTAAGAAAATAGTTTCAAAGATCAAAAGACTTGTTAGGACTATTAATTTGTCACCTGAGTATGAGCTATAGGTGGTGAAAATACATACCAAATCAACACATGGGACTACAATGCAAATAAATGAAGAACAAAAACAACATGGATAACAACTTGAGAGGAAGAAGAGGCATAAAATGAGAGGTGAAGCAAAAGCACATGTGCAACTATGTTTTTAACAACAACAAGAAGCCCCAATACTTAGCAAAGGGGGGAAACTCCACCCCCATATCAAGGAAAACAACATGTTAAAAGAATGATGAAGAAAGAAAGGTCGCCATCACTTTAATAGGTTGAGGAGCCTATGTTGTCATCATGAATGTACAAATAGGAAATACCATTATGTACACATGACCAACCAACACCAAGAGTGGAACAAGTGGTCGTTGAGGACATACCTAGATCAATAGTTTGTTCTTATATGCTTAATCAATTTCGATATAATACATTTGGGCAATACTCTTAAATGAATTCAAAGGAAGATACTTCATGTTTTCATACACCCAATGGGATCAATAGACTAAAGGGGAGGTAAATCCACTTATGAGAGTTGTAAGGACGTTCCAATAGATGGCACAATACAATTGCAAATGAATGAATTGTTGTTGGAGCTATATGGGCTTAAATTGGTAAAGAAACAAGTAGAGGATGTCAGATGAAAAACAAAAAGTGGAAATTCAAATGTAGTAAGTAGTAACAGTAAACGATAAGTAGGTGGTTGTAATTCATTAAGAGTTTATGATTATTAATTAAAAGCAAATACACTTTTAAGAACACATGGAAGAGTATGAGAAGTTGAAGTTGGAAAGGAACACCCACATATTAAAAGAACTTGAAGGAAAAAATAAAGAATATTGGGTAGTAAGCAACATGCTAATGAAATGGATGTTCAATAAGAAGGCTAACAAAAGAATTACAAGGTAATGGAACAAACTTCATTGAACCAACAAAGTCAAATTAAGGAGTTGCAAGAAGAGTTAAGTAAAGTATGATTCAATTAAACTATTGTAGTGTAATTGAAGAAAGAAAAGATGGAAATCAAGATGCAAAGAGAGGTATTGAAATTGAAATTTGACATTAGCAAGTTGCATGGCGTCATGGAAAAGATGAAGATGTTGGAACCCTATTATTCTTACCACTAATTGCAAGAATATGAAAATTTGAAGGTGGAAAATATTTTACTAGAAACTTTAGGAAGTAAGCATTAGGAGTGAAGGCAAGGGAATTTGCATAATGGTGGGAGGCAATGCACGATATGTTGTATGATGATTTGTCAAGGTATTCAAGGTATTTAGAACATACGAGAATATGTACATGCACAAACTGAAAGCCTACCTAGTAACATTTCTAGATTTGAACTATGTACCTCTAACATTGAGTCCAAAGTTACAACTTAAAAGTCCATTAGATGATGTGGTAGGTCCAAGTGGAAATGGTCATGATGAAGAACCTAAATAACAAGTTGAGACACCCACTTCACCAAAGAAGGAACAAGGTTATTTAGTGGAGATGCATGGAGGTGTTAGAGAAATAAGTGTTCAAGAGGAAGTACAAACTCTTGTTATGGAATAACAAAAACCTATTGTTGTTCAATAAGAATAATAGTCTAGAGAAATCAACACAACATTTTTAAAACATTACAAAATAGATAACAACCAAAGGATTAGGTGCAAGGGAAAAACAAATAAACATCAATAGGTGGTTGAGGAAAAACAATAAGACGTGCAATCTGTAAACCATCAACCCAACAACATTAAGTATATGTAAAACAACAAAAGCAAAAACAAGTAATGAAAGAGATATTACTTAATGGAAAGGCAATTTTACGCGTTATAGACCTTAAAGTAAAATATTCTTGTATTTACAAGGGTTTTGAGTATGGAAATCGAAGTACAAATGCTCTAATGTTAATGGGATGCAATAGTTTAATAAGGCATCATAGTAGAAGGATGCAATAGTTAGTTATCTAGGTAGTTAATGACTTATTGAATTTCAATTTCAATTTGGAGGGAAAATTTGAACCCTTTTTTTTTCTAATTTTGAACATTCACTTGTTAATGCAAATTTTTGGGGTTTTCGGATCTTTTAAAAATTTCTAGTAAGAAATTAGGTATGAAAGTAAGTAAACTTGTTTTGATATTAGTAAAAATACATGTAGATGTGAGTCGCAACAATTAATACATGTAAGAATAATACTTGCCATGATTGCCTATAAATGTTGATCTATAATACATATAGATATTTAGTATATTAATAAAAATATTCAAGTACCTAAGAATTAAAAAATAGAAAAATGTTTAATACTTAATGTAACAATTATAAAAAACTCAAGTTCATTATAAAAACAATGTTGATCATCATTGAAGCCAACATCTAGCATACAAAATTGGAATCGCAATTGGTTAGTTATTCAAGATGTACTTTCTATCATGATTTTGAAAAAAATCAACTATTACCAATTTGAACAATTAATCACTATCATTAGCTAGGTGAATCCAAATTTTTTAATTACTTTTTAAATATATGAAAATCCAAAAAATATTTCATGTTTTGATTATCCAATGTGTCTAGGAATCTACCATTTGTAAGAGACATATTAGGCTAGTTCTAATTGGAATTGATGGCAAAAAGAAATTTGAGATAAAAATGTTTGATTTGCAAGTTTGTTAAAAAGGTTTGCAATATTTGACTCCATTAACATGAATATGACTTTAATGAACACAAATGGGAACAAATTTTAAATATAGCCAATGCACCTTTGAATGTTGAAAATTTTCACTAATAACATCCATCCAAACCTTGATTCCCGCGTGACACATTTGAATGTTGTACAATAACCTAACATGTCATCAAATTTCAAAGGTTTTATTATTATGTGACCTATATCCAAGGAGTTTCCATTTATTCAAGTCTCCCATATAAAAATCACTTGGGAAACAATTTAATTTGTTGGAACTTGACCATTGCACACAAATGATAGATGAACCTTTTTTGTACATCTTGTAATCATTTTTCCTATATAGTTTGACACATTAGTCTTGAAGAAAGAAGACATTCACATTTATAAATAAAAAAATTTGTTTGCACATCTCCTTGAATCTTGATGATACATTTAGATTATTTCAACCAAGTAATTCATGTCAAAGACCTAAAGATGAATAAATTTTTGAGTTAAAAAAAAAAGAATTTAATTACACTTGTTGCTTAATAATAATCCTTGAAGTTAAACCTCCCCATGGAAGGAAATTGAAAGTAAAATTTGAAGGACATTTTATTAATGAATATGTAAATACCTTTTGGCCTTAATTCATGGTAAAAGGTGTCAATCATTATCAGGTCCAAGCATGGTAAATTAGATTGCAAATGTTCCTTGCAACATAAATGAAAAATAAGCATCAAGTAGATTTTGATATATGAAAATATTATTTATTTCAAGGATCAATATGAACATTTTTTTCAACTTTATCAAATTTATAAATAAAAATTACATGTTTAAAATAGGTTTAAGTAGATTGATGTAAATTTAAGCAAAGCTCACAATCTATTTTATAGCCTTTAAAATTGAGATATTACATTTTATAAATTTGAAATAATGGGGTTCTAAAATGTACTTGTGACTTTTCATCTTTTCCACATTCTAATTAAAATATATTTAGCTTCTAGGTTTAAAAGTAGGTTTAAAAATAAATATTCAAGCTAGTTAATTTCAAACATATTTGTTACCTACTTTTATTACGATATATTTTTTCAAATTTTACACTCAATTTACCATAAACCCAATGTCCATGCATGTATGTTTTCAAAATGAAACATATAAAGCTTTCCAATCTATTTTTTTGTGTTTTTTAAGAAAACTATCATATATTTTAAATGGGATTTTAAATGGACGTACTTTTTGGTCTAATTTACCATGCTTGGACCCTTACCTTAGGATTTACAACTAATGTACATTATAAGATATATTCAACACATTGATTTTATACATTTATGATCCATTTAAATAACATCGTTCCTTGTGGAACTTGTTAGTAGAAAAAGGGATGATGTCAGAAACAATATTATCTTAAATATTTAAGAATTCATAAAGGTTTTCAAATGCATTTTGAAGGTATATGCTTGGAAGGTTATAAAAGTTGACAAATTTTTTTGAAATGTTAAGTTGGTCAAAATTTTAGAAAGTTAAGTTGATATAAAATTTTGGGCAACCAAGTTGACATAAAATTTTAAAAGCTTGATGAAGTCTTAAATGTTTCCATGGAATAATTTAAATAAAAAAACTTTTGAGCACTAGGTTTTTCAATCTTGCCAACATAATTAGTCTTATAATTTCAAGCTTAACTTTGTACCATGTTTGAAATCTATGGATAAAACCTTTTATTTCTCAAACACATAATCATTATCTCTTGTTAAGTCTACATAATCTTTCATTGAATATTTGTTTTGTGCTTAACATATTGTAACATTTTAATTTTTAAAACTTCACTTCAATCACTAAAATGCAATAACAGTGTTTCGAATAGTTCCATCATTGATGTAATTAGTCCCTTTTGTAAATCCTACTATAATTGCCTTGTTTTATATACATTGCCTTGCTATGTAAAACTTGTAAAAATAATTTTGTAACTGATTTTGGGTTTAATGGAGTCAAACTTATCTTTCACAATGTTTTTAACTTTTCCAAAACTTTATACACCATGATATTGTTTAATTTTTGTTTGGAATGATAGGTGTTAAAGTTAGAATTGTTCCATTACCATTAAACAAAGTGATAAGAGGAAGTGTCATTGTAGGACATAGTGGCAACACTGGGTTGAGTGATCAGGATTGGTTGAGAATTTGAATTCATGTTCATGGTGGGAAATCAGGACTAATGGGAAGAGTTCTTAATTTGTGATCATTATAACATTGAATAATTTGTTTGAAGATGAAGAAAAGCTCATGATAATAGTTAGAGAGGGTTTTTGATGGACAATTTTTTTGTATTACATTGTATTTTGTTTTTCAATTCCATATAGTTTGAATCTATTTTTAGATTATTGCAAATGTTACATTGTTGTAGATATGGATTTTGGAAGAGATTTTATTTGGATTTATTTTTTGCTTTTTGAAGTTGGTTATCATATAGATTTTAAAAATTTACACAACAATATGTTGAACCAAAAAACTAAAAAATAAATTAGTGACAAAATATAGCATTTATTAATATTCACAAAGAGGAGTCTATAAGATCCAATTCTTAAAATTAACATTGAATTACTTGGTCAACTTTAACCATGCTACATAACATAAACATATTTTTTCAATTTTCCATTTTTGTGAAGATTATATGTTATTCAACATTGGACATAACAATGCTTTAACAATTAGTGTCAACAAGGATGCCTCCACTTTTTTTCTATCTACAGAATACATTTAAATATCAAAAAATTTAATGACATAACAAAATGTTATTTTAAAATAACAACGAGTGTAAATCTCTTTTAAAATATATTTATTATGATGAATAAATTATGCAAATAATTGTGTAGTTACTATCATATCATAAACTTAACATTCAATAATAAAATGTGAAATTTGTTCATTCATAAATTTATATTTCATTGTTAACATATTTATGTGAGTCAAATGTGTTTTCAATACATAATAATTTGTGTGCAAAACATATGAACAACGAAAAAAAATTGCTTAATTTTTATTAATAAATTGTGAAATTTAAAATTATATGCCAATAATAAATAGAAGGATATAAGAATAAACTAGGTGTGAATGGATAAAAATGTGTAAACACTTGTGAGGAATGATGTTGTCATCAAATACAAAGAGAATTGACATTAGGTTAGATGTACTGCAATGGGTGAATTATTTTGTGGGTGATAAAATATCAACAGAAATGACATTAGGTTAGACCTAGGTGAATTGTGTTGTGGGCAATGAACAATGTTATGAACGAGGTGTGATCAGATGAAATGTGTAAACACTTGTGAAAGATGAATGATAATTTGGATGAAATATGAAGAGAAATGACATTAGGGTACACAGTTAACGCGATGGGTGGTAGACATTGTGACGAGTGAATAAGATTTAACGTGATGGGTAAATTGTAGAAGTGGTTGTGAGGTGGGTTTCGGTGTTTTTCTTTTCCTTTGGCGAATTTTCACACAGCGGCAACCAAAAAAATAAAATCCGGTGATAAGTGCACAAAGTGTTTTTTTTGGGGGAAAAAAAAGGTGCAAAAAATACCATATTTTGAGGAAAAGACTCAGACTTCATCATTTTTAGACAATGAGTTTGTAGAATGAGTTTTATTTAATTAATTAATTTATTGATTTATTCTGTTCTTAGAGGTTGCCAGAAAAGAAGGGGGGGGGGGACTCTGCTACTTTGCTGGCTGACCGGTAGCCAAATTTGACACATTCGTGTGGTGGACGATCGGCAGGCAGTCCACCAACTAGAGAAAATTGGGGGAAAAAAGGGCCTGGTTGGCACTGGTGGTAGGTAATGATAAAAGGATGAAGAGAAATGACAAATGACATTAGGGTAGAGTAGCAGATGGTGAATGGTGAAACGTGTAAACAGCTGTGGGGAACGGTGTTGCTTCAATAGCGACACCAGGGCTGTCTCGTTGCGTGTATTCTATCGTCGCACACATCCTTTTGTTTCCTGCTCTTTCTGTATTTACATGTGCGCCGGCTATTCGCCCTCTTTGCTGCTGCTGCTGCTGCTCTGGGCCTGCGCCCTCGTCTTCGTCTCGTCTGGCCTCGCTTGGCCTGCCGCTCCAATGTCCCATTCGTTGCCCTGACGTATGTGTAGTAGTTGCACGTATTGTGTGCGCCAGTTGGTAGTAGTGTAAGTTTGTTGCTGTGTCTTGTTGTCTTTCTCTCCCTCTCGCTGTCTTGGGCTTTCTTCTTGCCTGCTTTTGCGTTTGCGTTTGCTTTTTCTATTTGGTGTTTTTGTTGTTGTTCACAAAGCGTGGGTAGAGATGTAAGATGTAAAGTCAGCGGAGGACGAGGACAGGGGAGGGTGCGAGGGAGAACGAATTTCTGTTAGAACAAGGATTGAAATATGCGAGCGTTCAATAGATGTGCTTTTGCGGTGGACGGAAGGCAGAGGATAAAGGGAGGTGTGGTGTTTTTGGATGGAAGGCAGAGGGATTGAGGTTCACCGAGAGACAGAGACAGAGAGATGCGTGCGTGCGTGCGTGCGTGCGTGCGTGCGTGCGGGGCTTGGAATTCACTTTGCTTTGCTACTGCTCTGACCTGAGTAGCATCGTTGTTGTGATGAAGGCAGGGGAGTAGTTCAGGCAAGTACTGAAGATCAAGGCTCTTGATGAATGAGAGACGATGGATCGTCGTGGTGGCGGTGGTGTCCCAAGTGAAGGAGGACGAGTCCTCGTCGTTGTGCGCACAACTTCAAGGATCAGGGCTTGAGAACAACAACACAACTGTCGTGGTCGTGCTCCTCGTCGTGTCAGCCCTGTGGTGGTGGTGGTGGAGGTCGTTGTCGCTGCAAAAATGTGTTTCAGGCAGAAGAAGAAAAGTCAAAGATCCAAGGACGGCGCTGTTTAGTGACGACCTACAACCCCTCACAGACATTTGCGAGGAGTGGTTGTTGTTGAGGAGAGAGGCTAGCCGATTCCTCTTTGCCTCGTACTTCTTGTTGTTGTTCTTTGTCCGACTCGATGTTTTCTGGTCAGGATTGGCACAGGGCTGTTTTACCGGAGAGATAAAAGTAGAAAGAGATATCGTTTCCACAAATTGTAGCACACGAAGGATGAGATGGTGCTCTCATCGTCGTCTCCAAGTGTAACAAGACTTTGGAGAAGTTGTGCGGAGTAGGAGGAATAGCAGAACTCCGCCATCTTGGCGCTAATTTCCGGAGCTTTCTTTCTTATTAGTAAAGATTTGTCCAGAGAAGGATATGTAGTAGCCGTATTGATTTTAGCGTTGCGGGTCTTGTTGGGGTCATCTTGACCAAGCTCGATTCCGTTATCTTTCGCAACAATCCAACAGGACTAAGTAAGGAAGGGGGCGAGCGAGCGACCCTCGTACCACGAAATGGGGCTTCTTGGACCAACTTCTAAAGGATCCGATGACGATTGTTCTGTGGGAGGAGCACGCGGTAGTAGTATCACGAGACGACCACAACAGTATGGAGGAGGAGGAGGCAACGGGACCAGTTACCTAAGCTGGGATGTTGCAGAAGATTCCAATACTAGTGCCACATTGCAGGAAAGGAAAGACAGAAACCACCATGCAAAAAAAGGATTGCTGGATTACAGTGAATGTACCAGCAAATCTCGTCTGCCAACTTCTGAGTCCACCAATATACATGAAGCAGAAGGAGGAGTCTGGGAGTACCCTTGGGGGGCCACAACAGCATCCTTAGCCAAGGAGGGCATGCAACCCGGGGACAAGAGCTTGTTTGGAGCACAGAATTCAGCCAGTGTCTCATCATCAGGCACTCCAACTGCGATAATTGTTGGCTTTGAGGCTCAGTCCTCACCTTCATCTCAACTTTCAAAATCTGTTGATGGCACAGATATAGGGCTTCTTCCAGGCTCACAGGTGATTTGAATTGCAGTCCTTCATGTTGATCTGATGGTGGTGGTGCAAGAGGGCTTTTCTAGAGAGAATCTGAGATTGAATTATTCCATCTGGCATGGTGTGCTGAAAAACCTTTGCAAGCAGTGACCAAAAGCATCTATAGTGTCTGCAGTATATATAGCTGATGCTTTTGACTTAGTTTGATGATGCTGGTTTTGAAGGAGGATTTTGGGCTTGACCTTTTCCAGGAGCAGCAATTCAGACCTGTCTGGCTTTTATTATTTTTGCTCTTGTTTCTGTGTTTTGAGGTTTATGTACTCAGTAAGTCTCTAGTTTGGAGCATATTCTGATTGCAGGTTGCATTCGAGCTCAGCAGTAATTCTCTTTCAGGAAGCAATGGAGATGCAGGCGGGAGTGAGTCTGGAGGCATTATTATGTGCAAGAGACCTTCATCTCATCTGCCTGATATGCTCACCTCAGGCCAGAACAGTGGGGTATTGGAAAAGGATGATTCTGATGATCAAAATAGGAGAGGGAATTTAGAGGAAAGAGCCACTATCATGGGGCTGTTAGACTATAGAAGAGGTATGAATCCACATTACGTGAGCAGCCCTGTCAACATCCCTCGGACACATATGAGAGACCACTCAAACCATGCTATGGCCACACCCTTGGAAATTCAAACAGATGGGCCAGTGCTAACAAGGAGCAGGGACATGGATAGCACTTTCAGGCTGAAGAAAGCAAATTCTCGGATATTTCCAGAGAGGGAGGTGGCAGTAGAGAGAGGAATTTGGCACAGTTCTGTTTCAGAAACCGTTTCAAAAGATTTCCAGTTGCCACGTCCTTGCCTTACACCAATCCTCTCTTTGTCACCCCTTCGACCTCGATGGTTGTCCCCAGCAGCCGCAAACATTGACTTGCATGGCTCTCCTGGAAAATTTCAGCCTTGGGAGTCATCTGATTCTAACCGGTTGATGTTGCAAACAGATCATCCCCACCTCACGAGTTGGAGGTCAGATTTGTTTCCAGAAGGGGAGAAAGTGAGGGCTGAGGATGCGGTAACCAATATTGTTGTAGGTTGTTTTGAAGAGTCTGGCCCTGGCAACCACTATGCAGTGTCTGGAACTCCACAGAAGCAACTGGGTGTGACAAGCTGGGGGTGTGAACCAATGTCTGTGCCTACTATTGGCATTAAGAGCCCTAGTGGTTCCATTGGTCTGCCCACCAGGCGTTCCCTGGTTGGCTCATTTGAAGAATCTCTATTGTCAGGGCGATTTCTGGCTGGAAAAACTTTCCAGGTTTGCACAACTTGACATGCCTTTTTGTGGAGGAAGTTTTGTCATTTCTATCAATGGCTCTTTTCTGCAAGGAGTGGCTCTGAAATAGAGACAATGTTCTGATATTTCTTTCAAGGGATCTGCTTTCTTTCACTGCCATTTATGATGAAGGTTATGGTCTGATACTTTGTGAGTGAAACTCATAAGGTTACTACTGCAACTTATTCTCATTGTGTGCATTTGAGTCTTGCCTGAACTAACACATTGGTTACCTTCAAAGTTTTAAGACTGCACTCATTCTTGTCACATTAGTTTGGGTTTTGCTGCAGCTGACAGAAAGGTTACCTTCAAAGTGTTGTCATGGAATTTCTCTGCAAATTCATAGATTTGGTTGTTTTTAAGTGACTCTGTTTCTTGCCAGAAGCTCTTGCTGGGATTGATATTCTGATCCCTGTGTCAGATGAAGGTATTAGGGTTTAATCAGGAGAATTCAAGTTCTTGGTTTGATTTTGTTCTGGCATTAGGAGCCAAAAAAGCACATTGTGTGTTATTGTGGAAGACGATCTGCTTGCAGATAGCTGTTTGAGCCTGGAATGCAGTTTGGCATGGCCAGTCAAGCAGAGGATGCACTAGAAGGTCATTTCTTATTAGGGTATGGGATTATGAAGATTCTTGCACTGTCCTAAGATGGATTGATGATTGTGGAGCAGAAATTGGATGGATTTCTTGCTTTGCTGAGTGTGACGGGTGGAAGCTGGTCACCATCAATGCGGAAACTCCCATTTTCTGTCACATGTGTGGATGGAGACAGCTCTTTGCTGTACTTTGCCTCCATTGATCTTGTTGGAAGTGCCTCAGGCAACAATGGCCTCAATAGAGCCTACAAAAGTAAAATCAGCGATCTTCACCCAGTTAAATCCCGCATCCGTATACCTGTTCAGGGCCGTGTACAACTGGTATGGATACATTTTCACTGATTCAGCTTGTTTCAGGACTCAATGTAGCCTGCAAGGATAGACAATACATTGCAGACTTTTTGATGGTTTAGGCTGTAGACTGGCTGTCTGGAAAGATAATTTTGGAGGGGACCAGAACTTTGAGGCAGGGAATTGACCACTAAAAGTGTGAATGTAGGTGCTGAGCAATCCAGAGATGACACCTGTTCATACATTTATTTGTAGCTATGACTTAACAGACATGCCACATGGTACAAAGGTATGTTGTTTGCTTTTTGCTACCTGGGTGTCTGTTGTACTTAACCTTCTTGAAATTTGTAGATCAAGGTCCAACCCTCTTGAGATGTTTCTTCACAGGTTGCACAATCTCTCAGGCCGAGCTGTTCTGGGGCAGATATTAAATTGACATGCCTGTCTTGTTTCAGTCCTTGCATCTTTGTGGTGGTTGGTGGTCAGCATCCAAAATCCCATCAGAATGTATACTTTTGCTGTACAAAATTTGCTGTACGAATGAGATGAGACAGTTTGACTGCCGATCCATGATTTGGATAAGTTGTTGCCTATGTCAAAGTGGAAATCCAGTTGATAGCCTATCTCAGCTGGTACTAGGATGGCAAAAATCTTGTAAACTATTCTGTAATTTTGGAAAGGTCGAGCAAAGCTTGAAGCTGTTCTAACCAATTCTGGAGCATTGCTTTGTACTGATTTTGAAGGATTTCTGGAGAGTTTCCTTGAGCTTTTTGTGTGTTTGATCACTTTAAAGCATTCCTAATGCCCATGGTCATAAATTTGCAATATTGTGGGAGCAAGACTGACATTGATGGATAGCATCTAACAATAACCCAGTCTCTAATTCATTATGCAAGTTGAACTCCAATTGACTGTTGAGCCTTGAACACATTTACAATTGATAGACCTTTGGTTTCCTGTTACTCATTCATTTGGGATTTTACTGGGAAGCCACTTGATCTCTTTATGTTCATGACTTCCACCTGGAAACATCTCATTCAGCATTGAACAGGAGGCTATTGTACGCATGAAATTTTGAGTTGCCCCAACATGTAATCTGGTGATCAGAACTTGGCATTATCTTTTTGTAGGTCAAAGGTTTGTCCTGATAAATGCTGGTTGTGATGTTGTTTGAATGTTGTGTAGACCTTTCTTCGGCATAAAGTTTCACTAGCATCTGGGGGGCAGTCATCAACTCCAATAAAAGATTCTGGTGGAGTGGCACTAGATTCACCAAAAAGTAGGCTGTCTGGCTCATCCTCAAATGGGGCTGGTGACATGTGCTGCTTTCCAGGCTTCAGTGGCTGTGTGGACCCAAAGGGATCTCCATTAGATATGTACAGCAGTTTTCAGCAGGAAAACTTCTCAGAGGGTAGTGGTTTGGAAGTAGACAAAAGAGCCTGTAGGAACATCAATGGTAGCTCTAGGGGTTGCAGATATACTCTTGAAGGGTGTATCTGTGAGGAACTAAGTAAAGCTGTCTGCTGTGGAAAGGTAAAGTCCAGTACAGAAGTTGAAAGCAATGAAGAAAGTAGGACCTTCCCAATAAGGACTTTCAACAGCAAGGTACATGAAAGCAATGGTGGATTGTCCAAAACTTATGGAAGTTCAGGTATGAGGTCAGGTGGACATATTGGAAGTTTATCCAGTTTTACCCAGGAGCACAATTCATTTGCCAGTACTCCAGCCAGAAGAAACCAGGAGCTTCATGGACAGACTAGCAAGCAAGCAGGAGGAAATGGAGGTCCAGGAAGGACCGGTGGTTCCAGCAGTTACAGAAGTGGCAACAGCCAGGGGAGTCTAAAAAGTGGAGAAGGGGGTGGAAGTGTACTTCGGTATGCTCTCCATCTTCGTTTTATGTGCCCACCTCTTAGGACCCCAGGTAAAGAGAAAGCAGCAAGTGAGCAGTCCTTCAGTGGGCAGTCTACACCTCCATGTGCAGTGAAAGCTCTGGATGCTGAAGACAGACGACGCTTTTATATCTATGGAGATCTGAGGGTGGTTTTCCCACAGCGCCAATCAGATGCTGATGAGGGCAAGGTGCACTTTCTCTACTTTATAACTTTCCCACTTGAATTGTTTGTGAAATTTCACCAGGGAAATAACTGTGACCATGATCTCAAGCAATGTGTTGCACAATTTTTTTATCACAGCCTACTAGAACAGGTCTTGGTCATGGCCATGCCATCCTGTCTTTCCTCTGAGAAGCTTCAAAGTGTCTCCATTTACAATCAATTTGTTACCATCAGGAATAAGGAAATGTTCCACTATTCCTCTGGAAACTATGACTGCTAGGTGTAAGTTTAGGTTCTTAGAAAGTAATCACTCTACTACATAAATGTACAGTGGGACTTCTTGTTCCAAAAATTGCTTGCCAGTAGTATTTCAACTACGGAGCTTGGACTCAATGGTTGATCCTGAAGTAATACACTTTTAGAGTCTGGATATAAGGGAGAGATTTTGAGCAATCAATATTTTTTGGGCCAAGAGTTTGCAGTGTACAACCACTGTTTTCAGAGAGTCCCTGCTGTGGGGCAACTGAGCAGTTTGATTTGGTCATCAGCCCTATGATAAGGTGATGAATTTCATTTGGAATAGGATACGTGTGCCTTTTTTGATGTAGAGACTTTGATAGAGGTACTTGTCTAGGTTTGTGATAATAGTGAAAACCAATCAGAGTATCAAACTGTCTGAAGCAAGTAGTGCCAACATCTTTAGATTCAATCTGCACTGAAATATCTGCCATAGAACAGCCCCAACGACTACCGTCTGTGTAGACTTCTCTATGCCTTGGGATGCTTGCTTTTACAAGGTCAAGCTAAAATGAAAATGAAGCTTTTACCCTTACAAGCTGGTTGGAACTTGGAATGAGGAGACTATTGACATTTATATCATCTTGCCTCTTGAATACTAGCTGGCAGCATGCGTTGAGTCTTACTGTTGCTTTTGGAAATGGACAGAGTACATTTTCTGGTGCTAGCCACTGAAACTTAAGTTCAGCAAGTTAACTCTGACATCAAAAAGATTAGATAAGTGCTGTCTCAATAGTATCATTGTGTGAACCCAGTATAAAAAAATTTGAAACTGACAATCATTCTCAACCTGCCCATTTTGAGTTGTTGCTTTACTGTGCAGCTGCAAGTGGAGAATGATTTCCCTGCGAATCCAAAGTATTTTGAGTACAACTGCTAAAAGCTTCCAAGCTGTTGTTTTAGCATCTGCATTTCTACCTGTCTGGTATATCTATGCCCTTCGCTGTAACAGCCTCACTGCAGGCAGCAGATCTCTGTCTGCTCATAAGTGCAGCTAGCTTGTCCTTCTGTGCCATCAATGTGGCTCTGCACTTCCAATTAAGCTGTAAATAGGTTCTGTCATTCATAAAGCGGTATGTTCTTCAGGATTCACTTTCTTGTTTGAAAGTTTGGACTTTCAACTCTGGGGTGGACTCTATGTTGGTGTTTTTGATCTCCTTGTTCCCATGTGCATATGCCATTTCTGCAGGAATTGGTTACATCAACCAGAATGCTATCAGTTGGGCCCCCTCACTTGTGATCAATTTAGCACACCACCAACCTGGTCTGAGCTGTTCCCCATAAACATGAGGTTATTGACTCTGAATTTTGGATCTTATGGAGGTGGGTGTTTGTGTGTCTGAGTGAGAAATGAAAAGAAATGAGGATCATACATTTGCAACCTAGTGGAATCAAGATGAGGTACCGACCTGATTGTGCTTGTGGTGTTTCTGGTGGATGGTAAAATACTATAACCCAATGTCAACTCCTTTTCCCTGAATGTCTGTGTGGGGTGCTAACTGGATCTTTTGAAGCTCAAGGAAGGATTATGGTTTTTGCTTCTGTTGGCCATCTCTCTTTTCTCCTTTGCACCATATTTGATTTAGGTTTAACATCTCAATTTCCCTAAAGTCTAGCCAAGATTATGAGGTCATGAAGTTCAATTCATAAAACAGGGTTGGAAAAACTTGATACAACTCCTATCAAAAATCATGTTAGGTTTCCACTAGTGTTTGCCAGTTCTTCCTTTAACTTTTTAAAGAGAACCTCTGGTCCTGGTTTGACACTTCCAAAATCCTGGTAGGTTTGTGGGTTTGAGCTTTGTTCTTCAAACTTCTAAACTTATGGCTCTAGTTTTGGCACATTCTTTTCAAATTCAAGAACTTCCAAGTTAGTTTGAAAACTGGGTTCCATGAAAAGAATACACAAAGCTCTTGATTGTTCACTTATATTCATTTGCATGGGTGGCTGCAATTAAAAACACTCACCTTATTTTCCCATTTTTCATTTTTAAGGGTGGGGGATGGAGAAAATTAGTATATGCTTGAAGTAATAAACATTACTAGGGGTTCAAATAATGAGTATAGGTGGAGCTACTCTAAAGAATCTAAACCTATGTTTAAGGCTTTTTTTCACAGTTTTGCAAACAATTTTGACAAAAGTTTGCGTCCATTGTCTGGTCCTTGTGTTGTTCCAACAAAAGGGTGCTGGTTTGGGTCTGAGTCTGAGTCACAAGAACTTGAACTCTCAGTTTTATTGCAAACCAAACAACTTGTCAACACTAGTTTCTATTCCATGGAGTTGCAAAATGTGCAATTTGTGAAGTTGGGATTTTTATTGGTGGTTAAAATTTTAAGAAAACAAAGAGATGCAACTCATATGAAATTTTAAACATTAGAGATGCATGACATGGTTTTGATTTTGGGAATTTTCAGCTTCAAGTTGGGTCGCTTATTATTGTACTAAAGCAAATCATGATCATATGGCTTCGAATTTAATGTGGTAACAATGGTTGCTTGTTGTCTAGTAGGGGATGGGCTTAAGTGACTAGGCTTAGCATGGCCACAGGGTGAACTAGCACTTATGTTGTTACCTGAACGTTTCTTGAGTGAGATTTTAAAGTAGCTTCACCCATGAATTGCACATCAAGTTTTGGATGAAAAATATTAAATATTATTTTAATTTGGGGCAATAAAATGGCTTTGGGTCAACATTTGTGCACACGATGTTATTGTTGGCAAAAGGCATTGCACAATCTAATACTTATATTGATTGGCCAAATTGATTGATTGCTTCAAATGGTTTGTTATTATTAGTCTTTGGCCTTTTGCAATCCAAGTTTCATGTTTATGGGTGAGACATCCATCAATATTTTGTTGATTGGGGCCAATAAAATGGCTTTAGGCCAACATTTGTGCACTAGGTGTGGTTAGGAAAAGGCATTGCATAGTTTAACACCTACTATTGATTAGTCACATTGATTGATTGGTCTAGATTTCTTTGCTATTACTAGCAATTTAAGTTTCTTGTTTATGGGTGGGGCATGGGAAACAATCAAGTGGTCATCTTGGATGTGAGATTCATCATTGGAGGCTCCAAATGCTAGGCATAAGTGAAGTTATTCTAATATAAAAAGTTATATTTACTTGGGAAATGTCAAGATTTTGAACTTATAGACCTTGATTTAGTGTTGAAGATGTGATATTTGTAATGTTAAAAAGCTACCCAAAAATATTTGGAATTTTTACCATGGTACTAGGGTAGGTATAGGTTCACCCAAGTGGAAATGTGAGCTTGTAGTGCTTTGAAGCTCAAATGGGATTTGACTTGTTTTCATTGTTAAAATAGGAGGTGATAGTTATATGTTGTAATGTTTTATTGCAATTCTTGAATATTGGTAGTGATATTCATATTGTCACAATGTAATAAGATACTAAGATACATCACAAACCATGTGAAAATATACAAGGTTATTTTTTCTAACAACATTAAACACACATGAACAATGTGAAATGATACAAGGTGGTTTTTGCTAGCAAAATTAAACACTCTTTTAATAAAATAAAGTGGGAAAATCTAATGTTGACATAGGATCTTACTTTGATCAAGGGGTTGATAATGGTTTTTGTTTTGACCATAGATTTCTAAATCAAACTATAGTGGGGTAGTTAATACAAGTATATTTGATAAGGTTGTGCTTCTAACTTCGTAACTAGGGAATGGAAACTTTTCAAAAATAATTACTTTGAGTCCTAGTTCTTTCTAAAGAAAAATATGAACAAATATTTGGAAGGATAAAAATAATTGGATAAATCATTCAAAACATCATGAGGCATTACGGTGTAGGTTGTCATCATATGTGCCCATGGCCGTGAATGTTGGGGGAAAATTGACAACCTATGGATTGTGATTGGGTTTAAGTTCACCCCTTAACTTTACAATTGGTATGTTATTGAAATTAGTCATGTTTCATGTGGCATGTGATTTGTGCAATGGGTCTTTAAAGCACATACATGCACACGTGTGGCAAACAATTCACATCACCATGCACAAACCAACTTAGGACTCTAGTCCTTTACATGCATGCGTGATACATAATGAGAAATTCAAATTTGATTAGGTCAATAGTGTCACACCTACTAACCTACTTCCAACAATTTAAACCCTAATGGGGCTTACAATTACACCAAGGGTCTTCTCATGTCCTTTTTAATGGTGAAATGCAAAGCTAGAAAGATATGTTAAACATAGTCATGCCTTGATCTTTATTGACTTGAAAAAACCATGCTTGATTTGTCATACCATGATTGTTCATAGACATTTGCACTTTAAGAAAATCTCTTGAACAACACCAAATTTTGACATCTATGACCTTTTTTTAATCCATATGTCATTAATCAAAACCAGTTCCACACACTTGTAGCAAAAAACCTATTAAATAGGAAGGG
>Ga0209611_10001985_pt1 | contig 35772 bp, 26 predicted proteins | sample S1TSphgellanicum_3_FD_187693 | JGI IMG/M metagenome (GOLD analysis project Ga0209611, IMG submission 187693) | Host-associated microbial communities from peat moss isolated from Minnesota, USA - S1T2_Fc - Sphagnum magellanicum MG (SPAdes) (version 2) | ecosystem: Host-associated > Plants > Peat...
ATGCGACTTGTCTTAGGCGACTAAAAGGATTTTAGTTGCAAAATGTCTCTTGCGACTAAAATTTAGTCGCAAAGAGCAGTCGAAAATACATGTTTTTCTTCTAGTGATACTTTGCATTGCAACATCTAATGTTTTCATGTATCATCATAAAGAAAATGGAAATTTCAAAAAGATTGATCTCCATTAGAATGCAACATACTTAAACAACAATTGCCATAAGATTATCTTATTTATCTAGACCCTATTCCATTTCTTGTGTAATGTTGAAATAAGTGTAACCATTATTTCCTTTAGCACACCATTGTTGCCTTGAAAACATAAATATCAATTTGCTTCTTAAAACAAAACCATAGCATCTTTTTAAGCACAAGTACTGCTGCCAATGTTGCCTTAAAAACAACTAGTGTTGATTTTTGCATTAACATTGTTGTTTAACTAGCACAATTGGAGCTAAAGCAACCAATGCTTCTCTAATAAGCATCCTTAAGCACAACCAATGCTTCTATAAGCACAACCGATGTTTCCTTAAACTTCCTTAAGCACAACCAATGCTTTTTAAGCACAATTAGTGTTTTTTTAAACACAACTAGTGTTGTAGTCCTTATGTAAAAAACATTTTTTTTATCACAAGTACATAGTTCCTTGTATAAATAATCATTTCATTAATTAATGAGGACATTCCTTACATAAGCAAGGTGCATGCTTATTCTTGAAGGAGTGGTCATGAAACCATTAGATAATCCTATTCACCATTGTACTTCTATACAAACCAGTGCTACTTCTATAATGTATTGCTGCCTCAAGCACTCTATGGTTTTTATTTTAGTTAAAAGAAACATAATACCATAATAACATATTATATAGTGCTACAACTAGGTCTACATATCACCGTCATGGAAAGTAAACACCCACATTCATAGACTAACACTAAAGTACTCACATAAATAAAAAAGACAAGATCAAATTTTTTTCAATTGTGCAAAAGAAGAAAAGAATGTTACAACACATCGGAATTTTACTTGTGAAGCTTGTAATAATGTGCCGCATGCTTTTCATGCACCTTTATAAAAATGTGCCGCCTCACCACATCTTTCCAATTAGGAGAAATCATAATTTGAGAAGTCCAAAATTGAATCACAAGATCTCTGATGGATGTAGGCAAGGTGTGAAAATGTCTTGACCTCTTTTGAGTAATCCAAAATGCATTGTTGACTGTATCCATCAAAATTTGTCACTCCAAGACCTTTTTGATGTTTTTTTGTCAACCCCCAACACCTTAGTAACACTTCTATTACTACCAATTGATGAACCATAAGTAAGCATACATACAATGTCTTTGGCAACCACAAGTTAAGTCTGCTTTGGACCTACCAAATGACTTGTGATCCCATATTTCATGTTGCACAAGATTCTTGATTTTGTTTGATAGATTGCACATTAATAAGATATGCAAGAACTGCATTTTGTAGGATAGAATGATCGAGAAACTTCTTGATGATAGCATGTTGAATGGAAGGTTCAAAATCCTTGATAAGTTCTAGGGCAATTGTTGCTAGCTTTCTAGCAATCTTGGCAATCACCTTTTGTAACTGTTTATCATAACTTTCAAGAGTTATAGAAAAAGACTTAACAACTTTTGATTGAACAAACTTTTGTAACTTATTTTCAAGAATTTTATGAGCTCGTTACCTCTTAACACATTTTCGTGTGTTGGCTCTACACTTAACCTCATACTAGCTTTGATAAACACTCCTTGGGCTATAGTTTCCTTCACCCCAAACATTTACATCTTGAATGTCATTTGCAACTTCTTCACCCCCTTCTAACAGAAGGTTTCATTTGTGCTTGACCATGCTTTTGTTGTCGAGAGCTTTGTAATGAAACCCACCCACAAATAAAGGACAATCATGTAAACTTTGAACCATCAACTTTTGCTCAAAACTTGAAAACTAGCAAAGATAACTTGAGATAGAAAATGTTTTGATGTAAAAACCCTATGTGAACCTATTTTTTCTAGGTTTAAATGCACTTTATTTAAAGATGAAGGGCATTGATCAAGTTTGTCATGTGTAACAAAATCATCGCAACCAATTCCCTGGCTTTCAATCCATGCATACATGACTTATGAACCCTAGAAACCTTATTTTATGCATACATTCCCAACTGGCTATATAGCATCTTTCAGTACCAAACTAGTCCAAAACGAGATTGGAGTAAACAACAAGCTATTCTGTTCATTTCTCTTTCAATAAAATTTTTTGGGATGCATCTCAACATATCTATAAGTTGCTTGTAGCTTTGTCAAATGTTTCCGTTCATAACAACAACAACTATCATGCTCAAAATTCAAGTCTAATGTGCCTAGAGAAATTATTCTTAGAAGCGGCTACCTCAATGGTTTCTCTACAACGTCTATGTTTCTACTACATTCTTGAACACATAAATGAACCCTAACGGAAGTTCAAAGTATGCACATAAAGTATGCACATAATGCACATTGACAAAGCAAAAGCTCACGTACCATAGTAGAATTAAAACCTAAATGGAACTCTTGCTCATAATGCACACTTGCCACACATACTTTAAACTTGACATTACACTTCAACCCTATAATGTTAGACCTTTAACTACAATAGTCAAAAAAAGTTGTCAGACATCAACTAAAACTTTCCATTTAATTCATCCATTGAGCCTTTTATCCATTAGGATTGGAAACCTTCATTTATTTGAAGGTCCTTAATGTTCATATAGGATATTAATCATGATCTTTACTTATTTTCAATTTATTTGACATTAAAATATATTAAATGTATCGTTATCTATATTCAATTTAATAAATCTAGTAAGTATAAATTTTAATATCAAATAAATTGAAAATAAGCAAAGATCATGATTAATTCAATTTAATTTCTCCAAAACATCATTAAATACCATAAATTTTAAATTTTCAAAGAGGAAAACTTGTCCAATTAAATACACATAATGTACAAAAATGAATTATAACACCACAATTCATGATTATAAAGGAATGCATATAAATAATAAAAATGTGTATTTGAAAAAAATCAAATGTATTGTGTTAATTAATGTTGCAAAAGGATTGTTACAACTGGTTACAATGTTAAGAAAGTCCTTAAAGACATGCAAAACTTGACAAAATCATTTCAAACTTTTGGAGAAGTTCAATAAATATTTATTAAATGTACTCCTTGAAAAGATTTTCATTTGACAATGTTATTCCAAATGAAATGTCTCTTAACCATGAATTCTTAAGACTGGTTACTCCTAGAGCATGTTGTTTTACTGTATTCGCACCCAAAACTGCAACCATTGAAAACTACCATGCCAATCTAAAAGTAACCTTTTGTTCATCCAAAGGTAGGTTTCACGATAGATAGGTTGGTTGGGTGATACATGCACTAGTTGGTGATGTATTACTACATTATTGGTATAATGCACTATGAAAAAGTCATGGGTTTGTGCTAAACATGAAACAAGAACAATTTGTCGTGCATGTTGTCCTCAAACCAAAAATGATTCTTGATTCACATGTCACATTACCAGTTGGACCTTTATGAAATGACCCTTGTTATATCAAAAAAACATCCACACAAGAAATATTAGGTTCATAACCCATAATCTGAATGGGCTTCATGTGACTATCCATGTGCATAACATGGAAATATATGCAAGCACCTAGTCAAGGTGTTACATCTTTTCCATCCAGAACTTGTGGAAAATGCATTACTGTGCTACCTTGAAAGGAATTGTTGTAGGAGGTCTCCAACATTTTTTCAGTCCTACTCAAGTAGGATGTTCACCTAGCAACATTCAATATATTCCCCCAACATCAAGAACACCAAAAAATTTATCAAAAGCAGATTCCATTTATTTATTACATGCATTGTTTCAATGTGACATAATTGTGATGATTTAACAACAATGCTACTAGGGTAACTTGCACAAATAATATATCCAAATATCCATCTACAAATCATTTAACCCTTACGTTAGGCTACATTCGATCAAACTAATTGTATTTTGATGTTCATTAATAAGTTATATAAGATGTTACACATCATCAAATATGTGCGATGTGCACAATTTGAAAAGATCTAGCTACTTCATGCGCCTAAGTGAACATTAGAACATGTTAGTTTACATGCAATAGGTAAGCACATGTTGGAAAAAAACATGAGAGTAGTATGTTGTATTGTTCCAGTCCATGTTTTTGGTAAATGAATGGTTATCATATGGTACAAAGTCTGGTGATAAGAATAGGGACCTATTAAACCTTAGTGCATACAATAGATTGATCACAAAATATAGTGTGACCCATATGATCTATAAATAAGTTAACAACACGTTACAAATCTCCCAAAATGTTTTTATGTATCAATGTTATTAGTCTAGCACATCACATTTCCGTGCTTGTGACACATGTTTAGGTTTTTTGCTTAGGGCAATGGGAATGGGTCTACATGTCTCTCTTACCATTTAAGGGGGGCCTTTGTCCCACCAGAAACAGGGGATTCATTCAGAGTGCCCTTTAGAAGTGTCATCAATGGTGTACAAAGAGAAGAGAATGTTTGTAAATGATGTGGAACCTAAGGTTGCATATTATTGCGATCACCATGCAACATGGCATGTGTTGTCATGGAACTATGAAGAATCACCTTGTGTTGAAAATTTGTATTTTGAATGCGGAATGTGAGGGGGTGCATACCCCCAACTATGATCCTTCACTTTCGATTCATCCACTAGTGCTTGGACAACACAACATTGAATATTCCTTGCCGATACCTCCCACCATGAACCACCTTAATCACATTGCACATTTTGTATGGTCAAGTACATAATGCAATATTGATTGTTACATGGTCTAGGGTTTACTACTGATTTCATGTATTTTCATATAAAACAACAATTCATAAACTAGTCACCCTATGTATTTATCTGAGCCAAATAAGTTATAATTATATTACCATGTAGCATACCACGAGAAATTGGGGTTCAATTCACATGATCAAAAGGTAATGAAACCAATGTCCTTCACTCTTGCAGATAGGTTTTAAAGTTCAACACAACCTGGTGGCCACATTCCCATGAATTCTTTTGAGCAAATACCTTGGGAATGATGCTATTGACATTCACAAAAGTTGCAAAGTTACATAGTTTTGAATCATCTTCATTTAGGCCCCTTGATAGGGACCATGCAATACATACGTAACATGCAAATTCCCTAGATGCTGCATCATTGTGGAACCTTGGAATAGAATCATAGTGAATGCACTGTTTTTCCTCATGGATGTAAAGGTACCAATGATCTTTGTCCAAATATGGCACAACCATAGTGTTTTTCAAGTTTGAACTATGCTTGAAGTACTTAGTCCCCCACCGCTTTGTCCCCCCTCCACTTTGAACTTCATTTTGTAATACCCTAGAAGCTTTTGCAATTAACAAAAAGTACATGTCCCTATTTAAGATGACGTTCTACGCAAAGGTATGAATAAGCATGAAATCCAACCATTTGTTGGACATGGGTGCTTCAAAGTCTATGAGATGCTCTATATCACTAAAGAATATGTCAATTTCCATACTTTTGAAACCCTTGAAAAAGACAATGTAATCAAATGTGTTTAGAGTTGCATCATTTTTCAATTCATCCAACAACTTGTTAACCCTGTAATGGAAACATGAAACAATACACCAACCATGTTACTAGTTCAAGTTGCAAATGTGGGTAGCAAGATTGAACATGAACACATTCCAATTAAATAATGGGAGTAAAATAAAATTACCTTAATGTTTCCCACAAATGTTTTGGTGAGTCATATTTTATAAACATAGCAACACATTGTGGTGTTCTCATACACAATGATTGTTGGTAGACGTTGTCAATGGTTAGAGGCTACACCACATCAAATTGTGTATAATCACCAAATTGTGACTGGGTTGCTAATGCAAGCTCTTGGTTGAGGTTTCTAGCTAGCCAATCAACGTTAGTTATGCACTCAATATCTTGAAATGGTAAGCACATTTGCGAATTTGACTTGGTTGGTTCAACTTAGGTGGGATTACTAAGTTGACTATGGGCTAGATGTTTGATCTAAATTGGTTCAATTCCATTACATTCGTAAAGTTCAATCCTATTGCAACCTATGTGAAAACCCTTGCAAGTTGTGTGATTGTATGTAGTTGTGAAAAATGCATACATTGTTGAATAGGAAATTGATACATTGGGACGATTGTGTCACATAAAGAAACATTATTAGTAATGCCTTTGGATGTTTGGTGATTACTATAACCATGGTCTACAACTACAACCATTAATCGTGAACCTTCACCACCCACTAGGTAAGGGTGCACCTCCTTGGCATTGCTAGTTATGTTGGCACTCAAACCTTCAGCATCACCATGAGAAAAAAAATTCACAACATCAAAGTCTGTAACATCTTAACCCACAAATAGTCATTCCTCGGCAAGGAACCATTACATGTGACAATCCCTCATCTTGTTTTGTGTGGTTATCCTTGATTCATGTTCCATGCCACTACTTCGCATCTTGGAATGCCTCTTAACCCAATTTAGGGCAAAAAATTGATAAAGGTAAATGTTTGCCTTGAAATATTTATAATTATCTAGATGTTACATTTGAAATTTGGAATGCCCCCTAACCAAATTTAAAGCAAAACAATTGTTAGGGGTATGTGTTTACCATCTTAAATCATGTTACAACCCCCACAACTTGGAATGTGCCCATGTATATGAATTTAGGGCAAAATAGTTGATACAATGCAATGTTTGCCGTCTTAGAACATGTTACAGTTGAAATTTGGAATGCACCCAATGTTAATTTAAGGCAAAATAGGTGATATAGTGTAATGTTTGGCATTTTAGACCATGTTACAATAATTACCCATAGATGTCATAGTTCAAAATTGGAATGCACCTTAATTGAATTTAGTGAAAAACAATTGATAAAACTAAGTGTTCACCGTCATAGATCATGTTACAAAAATGTGTTAGAGTTTCCTTTGGCAATTGAATACACAAATGTGCATGCTACACATAACATATTCTTGATAATTGAAATAATTGTGTTGGTGGGTAAGACATACAAACCTGTTCTTGCAATAACCCAACCGAGATCAATGTCTTTTCGTCACATCAACCATTTTGTGAATGTGGAATTGAAGGAATTCGCAAGTGCACCCCAAGCATGAATCTACTAACCATAAAGAAAATCCTTCCTATTGCCCATTGCAAATTCCTGGATGGCTCGTGATTGGACATTTTGTGACCACGTATAGAATTTTGGCCACCAATTGGAATAGTATGTTAGATTTTAAAATTCTTCCCAGGCTTGGGCTTGCCAACCCTCTCCACTCAATAACCCCATCCCACCTACAAATAACATGGGCCTTTCTTCTTGCATCATTGCAAGGATTGTCTACCATTGCCTACTATTTGAGCCCTTTAAAAATCCATTGTTTGTAATTTCTGTCAATATCACCATGCATTGTGGACTAGGGGAATGTTTATCCCTATTGAAAATGTGTAAAACCTAAGAAACCTTTGCACACCATGGCACTGGGTAAAACATAACAACCTTTTCCATGCTACAAATTTTGTCACATATGGTTATGGCCTCATTATTGTTATGTGTCCAAGGGAAGGTGGGGGCAAGGGCTCACAAAGAAACTTACTACAAAATGTGGGTGTAGTTCATTAATCCATGTTCACTAGACCAGTGAATTCATTATTTTCCAGCTAGTTATTGTTTACTAAAACTAGTGAATTCATTCAAAATCCAGTGAAATCACTTGGTGTATAAGGGCACCTTTTGTTTTAGTGGAAGGAATTGTTGTGAAGATGTCAAAAAATGGGTGCCAACCCCATTTTCTTCGCTCAACTTCTGAAGTAACAACTCCATCAAAGTCCCGCATTTTGTTGTCCACATGCTTAAAAATCCTCTTCTCATGCTCCTCCCACCATTGGGCTTCAAGCTTTGTATTATCTCATTTAAGTAACTTGTATTCAATATAATCAATTAATTTATTGAATTCATCATATGAGGTTGCAAGGTTCACCACATGACTAAGAACAATGCTAACTATGTTTTGGTGGGAGCATGTGCAACAATGTTGCATGTGTAAAATAAATGCAACCAAAAATTTAGAGGTTGGAATTAAAGTGATGAGAATGGATTGCATGTCACATGTTTTTTCTTAAACAACAATCCAACCATGTACAATGTTATAAACATGGCAAGACAAATCAAATATTCATAAATATAATAGTAGAGGGGTGTATGACTTATTTGATCTTTGTGAGTCCAAAAACCAAATGATGTCAATCCATGCAAGCCATAAACATGATGTCAATCCATTCATCCCATCCTTCCAAACAAGTTTGATAACTTGCAAGCCTATCCTTGAAGTTGTCCAAGGAAGAGCTCTCCTAATCAAACTTCCTCAACATGTGTGGAAGTAAGTGAAACAAGCTAGGTTGTACTTCGATTAGTAGAGGTATGGGTAGTTCACATGGGACCGTGACATGTTGATTAGCTTCCGCCTCCACAAGTTTCAAAAAATGATTTTGAGCACTTTCAATGTCTTTCAATGTGTGTAAATTCCACAAAAAAACGTATAGGTGCAATGGAGATGGATGGATGTGTGAAGGATTCTTAATACCTTGATTTTCCCCTCCCATGTTGTGATGAGGTGGACTTGATACACATGAACCAATTGCTTTTAACATGTCGTGGCAAGTGTTATGGCCTTCAATATTAATGTCAACTTTGTTATCCCATTGTTGTGCATGGTCAAGTGAGTTCAACACCTGCACATGACTATCTCATCAATATTACTACCAACAATGGTAATTGTATCTTGATAGTCAATTGGGTTTCCTTGGTCATTTGATGTGCAAATTTGGGTTTTTTCTATGACACATCCACTATGGACACATCATTTGATGTACTTGCATGTTGCATTTTGGGCAATGGTTCCACATTTGATTTTGGCATCTCTGCTAAAGGGAGGCTTTGGTAATAATTCTTTAAAAGTTTTGAATTTACACACTTGGACATGAACATGCTTGTGATTAATTAGAGTTTTCTCCAATGTTGTTTATGCATGAACATCAACTTGGGTATGTAATTTTAATTGAATCAAAGAGGCATCATTATTCTCAATCTACCACTTAACACCTTTGATAGTTAAGCAATAGCCAAATTGGGAAACATTGAAATACAAATGGGTTTATTTGTTTTTGGGTCAATGGGAACATCTGGGCATCCTTTAGACCTATGGTTAAAAAGTCATAGCTTGAACATTCTCCTCCACAATATACACATTGGAAGTCAAGATGGTCCTTATCATCATTTAATGGTGTCACTTGTGATGAAAATATTTCCAACAGAAGTTCATTATAAAGTTCAGGAGTGACCCATTACTCTATAAATTGAGTAGGTGTCAACTTCACATAGTACCTCAACAACATTTCAAACCCATATGGCCTTCCTATCTCCTTATTCTTTGTAGCCATATTAGACAAAATCTCCAAAACATTAAACTCTTCCAATTGCCGTAAGACTTTGTGTTATTTCCTATTGCAACGTAGACCCACCACCATGTTAAAAGGAACTATCTGACAACTAATTATGGCCATAGTTGTGCAAAGAAATAATATATATCTAATAACGCCTAAGCATAATTTCTATAATATAAAATCTCCGCAATCCTACATTTCTTCTTTGCTACTTGGAGGCCTTTGGCCTTTTACATGGCTTTAAACCTTTATGGTGAATTTTCATATTTGAACATGAATTTAGGGTTTGGCAACCATGTCATCATGACTATGCATTTGTTGCTTGCCCATGGCTGTTACAATATCAATTCCCAAGTTACGGTTCACCCCATGTTACACCACAACATGCATTAAACTTAGAAAAGGAGAAGTACCAAACACTGAGATTGGTAGATTCTGCACAAACTCGAATGCATATACTTGGATCATTGTATTTTGTGTAATGCCCACAACACCTTTCAAAGATCGTGACCTTGGTTGGCAATATCGAAGATGAACTTGAAAGTGTGAGGATGACTTTTGTCAAGCACTTACAACATGGCACATCATGCACATCATTGTCTTTTTTCAAACACTTCCAAGAAAGCCCAAAAGCTTAAATTTGAAATGAAAACCTTGGTGAACTAATTAGTTGCAACATGATCACTAAACTTTTCCCAAATATTTTGATTGTTATGACCTGAGCATTTGTGGGAATGCATATGTGGTAAAAGCTCAAACAAAGTCCAAACTTTCAAGCCCAATTTCTGTTTCAAAAGAAGCACACATGAACCGAATAGCACTTTAAGATTAAGGTGTTACATCAAACTTGAATTTGCTAGAAGCATGAAAATTCATTTGAAAGATCAAAACCAAGAAGACAGAAGAAGAAAAAGCTGAAACATGGCATGCTGAAAAGCCAAACATTGGAAAAATCCTAATGGGGGGATGATCAGCCATTGACATGCATGGGGCATGACATCCCATTTTGTTGATGAGGATGGGGATGACATGATAGATTACAAATTTGATGTAGCATGAGTATGTTCCACAGATGTTCCCTTTCCCTCTCCTTTTCAGCATTCGAACGATTTTTTTAGTAAAACATGTCAGGCAGTACTTCTGTAGCTAACCCATTTACAATCTTAGGCCTGTTTTAATATTTTCCCTTAGTTTTTATTGTAACTTAGGCAGGGTAGTAAAAACAGCAATTAGTATGTCCATTGGTGCTGAGTATGTGACCCTGCAAAACTCTTTCTCACATGCAAGTTCAGTTATTTACTTTTTCTTCTCACCCCCACCCATAAAACTAAACTGGGACTGCAAATAGGTGGGAGACTACTAATAGGAAACCACCTAGACCAATTGTTATCATTGGCCAATCAGAAATAAGGACCAGTAGTTAGATCATATTTATTAACTCTTCTCTGGGAGGTGTTAGGCTTTTGCTTTGGCTTTTACCAGCCTCAACATGGTGTGTAAAAATGTTGAGCCAAAACCATTGTGTTGAGCCAAACTGGCATATTTTGACTTTTCTTCATCCAATTTTAATTTGCAGGGTCACATACTGAGCACTGGTGGTTTGCTCTAAGCTAATTAGGGTGATTAGGTGAGGAACTGGAACCTAATGGAAAAATGTTTCCTGTCCACCCACCATCCATCCTTTGCCGTGTGCTGGTGGCTGTTGGGTTCATTCTGGCCCACTTTAATCTTAGGATGATGCTCCATGTGCTGCACAATTTCCCATAAGTATCATTACATTACAACAATTCTTTGGATAGAGATTCAGGGACAATGGATTATGGGACTAAAGGAGGAATATCGGTGAACCCTTTCTAAATAGGGCAAAATGAATTTGCCTCCCTTACTAAAAGATGGAATAACATCAGGTAATGTACTCTGGATTTACTTATTTAGTTGCTAAAATTATTGCTTTGTCTATCGAAGGGTTAGAGATGGTATGTAAACATTGTAAATTTTTTAATTTTTTTTCTTTACAGCATTAAGCCCAAAGTAAAAATGCAAAATTAAAAAAAATATGTTTCTTTAGGGGATAAACTGATCAACCTCACAAACACCCCAAAAAGAAAAGTTGAAATCCTATTCACATTGCATTGAATTGAGTTATGATGACAAATATGTACACAAAACTAATATCTAGCAATAAATATCTCATGTGGTTCATGAGACAGGTGTGATATAAATTTATAGTTTCATTCATTTTCAATGTAAAATATATGTGATAAATAGTGAAATATCCATACCACCATAGTTTGACAGTAATATAACATGTGCGACTTAGTGCAGAGGAAGAACTATAATTTTTGTTGTACCGAAAATCGACCTCTAGAAGCACACTTGTATGTTGAAGGGTTCAAAATGAATGAATGGTTGGGAGAGAAAAGCCTGCCTTCATACGATAAACTTGGCTCTCTGTATGCATGCAAACCAAAGATTGATCTTCGCTCAAGCAAAGTCCTTGATCATGTCATTTGAATTTTGAGCCCGACATGCAAAAAAACAAACCACACAAGTCCTTGATCATGTCATTTGAATTTTGAGCCCGACCTGAGGCATAATGCAACTGAGATTGCTGAGTACTACTGCAAAAGCCCCGCATTGCAATGATGAGAAAACATGGGCCATGTTCATCACCTTTTATTGTTTATGCAAAATCCCATGCCTCTGAGAGAGAGAGAGAGAGCATCTCCTGTCCTGTAACCCAATCCACAACAGAATTCACACTGCTTTCTGCTTCCTGCAAATTAGATGCTTTTCAATAAAGGATATGTGGTCAATTAGTTAGGACTTTGACCACCTTTGAGTAGGTTTAGGGTTTAGGGTTATTCAACCCTAGAATGAATGAATTTATGGTCTGAATTTGATGGAAAAGTATTGTACCATTTTCTTTCTTGTTCATCTCTTCTTAGTAAATGAGGCTAACTTGGGAAAGTTGAAATAGTTGGGCAATGACTGAAAAGGAGACTAACTAGATGGGACTTTTGTTAATTTCAGTTACATCCTTTTTTCATCCATCGTCTTACGTTTAAAAACTTTCTTGACTCACATATCTTCCAATGGGCATACATTGAATTAAAGATGGAAGCTAGAGAGTAATCTCCCACCCATCCCCCGGCCCGGTCCCAAAGACCTTGCAATATACAATAGTAATGGGTGCTTCCCAATTGAACTTTCTTGGATTCAATATTTTCCATTTAAATTAATTTTCATCCATTACCTCCAAATTCATCCATTGCCCCACTTTTCCCAAAGTTCATCCCTTGGCTAGTTGGCCAAGGGATGAACCGTAAACCCTCCACACCACTTCCTTGAATTGTCCAACCTTTCCATGTTCATCATCAGTGTCCAACTTACCCAAATTGTCCAACCTCCCAATGTTCCATCCATTGCCGTTTTTCCATGAATGTCCATTCCAACTTCTTGAGTCCATTCCATCCGTTTCTTTTTTCCCCATATTGGCCCAACTTCCCTGGATTCATTCATTCATCCACTGTCCAACTCTTTCAATTTCATTCATTATCCAAAAATGCCGACCCTTGTTATGGAGCCAAATTCTGAAAATGCCTCCACTTTCTTTTTTCTTTTTTCCTGGTGATACTCAACAAGTAGAGTATCATGAGGAAAAACAAAAAATAAAAGAATACAAATTGTGCACCATTGTGTATCACAACGAAAAATAAAAAATGAAAAATCTGCACCATTGGGTATCATGAGGAAAAATGAAAAATGAAAAATAAAAATTCTGCCATGGCATAATGTGGAATAATGCTGTTGGGCTTGGGCGGCTGGCCATTTACTTCGGGAACAAACTCACTTGTCGAGCATTACCGTTGGAGCTTTGGTCATGTTATTAGTACCTTGCAATTCCTTCCCTTAAGTTAAAAAAGTTTTTTTTTCTAAAAAGATGGGAAAAATGGCACTAGAAAGAGATAATCTATTTTTTGTTTGGTATTTTTCACAAAGAAACTTTGGTAAGTTTCATTGTAGAAAAAGTTTCAGTACAATTAACATTTTTGGGTGTATGATTTTGCAAAGAAAGAGATGGTCGTCATTGCTCTTGAAAGAGTGAAATGACCACTTAAACTTTGAATACGACTGCTCAAACTCTGAATATGAGAACGTGGCAGCAACAAAGTGTGGAAGAAGTTTGTCTGTCGGTCGTTGTGTGTAAAGAGCCCTAAGTTTGTCTGCCGTTGAGGAGAAGTAATAAGTTTAAGCAATTATTTTTGGGGTGCCATTTTTGGGGGAATAATAAGCCGTTTATTTGCTTTCGTGTTGTTTTGCTTGAGATTGGTAATACAAGCTTGTGGGGGCATATTGAATCAAAACCAAAAAACCAAACTAACAATCATGTCCACTCTCAAAGCACAAACAAACAAGTAAAAGCAATTTGTGGTTTTGCACCCTTTGCACCCTTTGCACCCCAGTCCAACACTCAATAATCTTTCTTACAAGGGTTCCTTGTGCCTTTCTAGACCAATGCAACTAAACTAACAACTACTCCTGTGTGCCCCCACCCTAAACCCTAAAACATGGTCTTGAAAAAAAGATTAAATTTTGCACCAACAAGAGTTTTTAAAAAAAATCAAAACCACAATTCAAATGTGGTGAAGACCTCTAAACTAATACTTTGAGTTTACGGCAAAGGTGGTAGCAAAGTGTGGATATCAAATAAAAGAGACTCCTAGTTGGGAGTGTCCAACTATGTGAAGCAACTTAAATTATGAGATTACAACATTAACTCTCTCTCTCTCTCTCTCTCTCAAAAGTTAAAACATTTAGAGAAAATTTAGAATCAACCCAATTTTTTAGTCAAGCTTAACATGCCAAATCCATAGTAAACATACCGATTCTGTAGCAAACACACTGGATCCATACTCAATCGGATACCTTCGAAGTGATCAGTATTTGCTTCCACATAAAAATGGCCAGACTAATATGGGGGCCAGTCAGTCTTTGTTGTGTCCCATCCATCCCACTTCCACCAAACCCTCATACTTTGCAAGTAAAAATTTCCTCCAATGTATAACCTGGTCTATTGTAATTGGAAAAACTCTTTACAGAAAATAATGACAAAGTTTTTAAACCTCGAAGAGTCCAAATCCTAATTTTTACAACCATATTATCTTTACTCGAAGCCAAATAATATTAAATTTAAGTTTTAATTTTAATTTTAAAATACTGGTACAATCTATTCATCAATGAACAGGATGACAAATGCAGCCATTGGATTCAAAGTTTTACACTCTCAAAAATATGTGATAAAAGAATTTCAGTTCACAATCAATCAAACAAGGGATGATGAGATCACAAAGCAACTTTTTTGTTGGGTTTTAGTTCCCTAGCTAACCATGGTGTCTAGCTCAGTCGCTTTTTCTTTTAACCTACCCACTAACAACCCACAAGCAAGTTGTTAGTCGGTAGGTAATAAAAACAGCACTTACATATGTATAAACCATCTACTTACCTAGTAATTACCTATTTTCTTACCTATCTACCTATGAATGAGACCTATTTCCTACAGAATTGGTTACTGAGGCAAAACCAAATATTAACTCAGTTGAGGTTCATCCACAACTGAGTAATAACGGGCATCCAGTGGATGGTGCACTGGTGGGTGCTGGTTCATTGTGGCTGCCTTTGCTCTTCCTTTGCTGATCTTGATAATGTGGTCGTATCAGAGCATGTGTAACTCGCGACTGTTACAATGGCCCATGAAGCTGCTTGTTGTACACACAAATTGTCATAATCAGCTTTGGCTTGGAGAATGGGGATCTGGTTTCAGTTGTTGTGTGCTTTGCATTCAACAGAAAGCTCACAGGTAAGATAAGAAGCCATAGAACCCTACAACAAAGATAGATTGCATTGGAAGTTGTGTTTCTCATTCAGATCATACTTTTGTCCCAGGGTCCACAAATGCAAACAACCCATGCAAAGACAAAGTCCAGAATTACATGTTGTACATCATTTTGATCAATTACCTTATACATATTATACCTGGTGGCATTGCTGGATGATACCTATGCTAATTAGCAAATACCCATTTGGATATCTTGAGGGAGAGACCTGAAGATGGTGGGGGCACAAATAAGACCAAGGTAATATTACAGTACTTGTATTGCTTATGGTTTTGACTTGATTTAGTGCAATTAGTCTCTCCTCAAAACATGAGTACAACTCATGAGGTTGAACATTTTGTTTGGATGGCATGGATTTTGATGGATTTCAACCGATGCACACTAAATAGACACAATGAATTGAATGCAGCATGGTTTGCAACATGTTTTGACAACTGGGTTTCCAAATTCCAGTGCTTCAACTTGAAGTGCCCCATCATCCATTAGCCACCCCATGGTAACCAAACCCACTACTTTCCCCAACCCAATGTCCCACCACAATCTTACCCCATGCGCCCCTCCCCCAAACCTTTTTTTCCCACCTACTTTCCACCTTGATTCTTGTTTCCAAACCTTGTTAATGTTAAAACTTTGAACTTCCCTATGATATGCAAGAAGGTTGATTTGATATTTCAAATGCTACCCAACAACTTGAATTTTGGAATGTTCTTCCTTAGGCATGTCTTTTCATTTCTCAAGTCCATTACCTTCAAGGACACCATCTTACCATGTGCCCAAAGATGTTGTAATAGTGTATTCGCATAACATCTCATTTGCAAATTTTTACATCATCTTTGTTGTTGGAGCATTTCATTTCCATTTGCATTGTTCCATGTTCTATTGTGTGCCCAAGTTTGTTCCTTGCAATTGATTTGAATTTGTTGTTGATCATGTTCATGTTTAGATCAGATTCCCAACATATTTCAAATGTTACCCAACAATTTGATTGAAATATTTCAATCAAATTGTTTGATCACACATTGTTTGTTCACATAGACACAAATTGATTTTGGAAATTTCTTGTATATTTTGTCATCCATTTTTTTTGTGAAAGTGCATTTCTCAACCATGTCAAATGATGATAATGATGAAAGTGAATATGTGATGTGCTAACACCATGTTAATCATCCAACAATTCTAAAGCCCCTAAAGCCAAACATGTTACATTTTTGGCACAAGGAGCAAGGAAAGGAACAAGGCAAGATAATGTTGCCCAACACATGGGTAATTTAGTAAATTCTGAATGAATAGTGAAACAAAGTTGCACAAGTTGACAAGGAGCTAAAAGAATAGGTGACATTGCCAAGAGGCAAAAAAATCCAAATACAAATGCTCATGATGCAATAAATTTTGGGGATCCAAAATCAAACATAATTGACATTGGTTGTGCATATCATGTGAAGGGACATCATTGAAAATCACAAGCCTTGGTTAATTGTTGCAATTGCCATGAAAAAGATTTCATAATCCACATGAAATGCATTGGGCACAAAAAATATCCAAGTAAAAAAAACTCTTGATTACTTGGGGAGTGTGTTTTTGTTTCATGTTCCATCACTTTCCATGAGGAGTCATTTGTCATGGATCTCCAAGGAGCTTCCATTTGGAGATTCTAGATTAAACAAACACCTAGGAGAAATAGTTCAAAAAAGTTTCATGGGCAATTAATTTAAGGAATTTTCCCTACTTAGCATAGGTTTTATTTAGTTAACCTAGGTTTTGCCACAATTAGTTTAGTTTAATTTAGTTTTTTTTTAAAAAATTTAATTAACATAAGTTTAACCTTGGTTAGTTTAGGTTAAACTTAGGCTAACTTCTAGGTTTAGCCTAGGTTTAGTTTTTAGGTTAACAAAAAATTTAGTCTAGGTTTAAGCTTTAAGTCAATCTAAGGTTTAGCCTTAGGTTCAACGTTTAAGTTTAGCCTAGGTTTAACTTCTGGGTTAAATTTTACATAAATTAGTCGCTAAGTTTAGTTTAGGTTTAGCTTTTAATTTGGTCTAAGGTTTAGCATAAGTTTAGTCTTGAAGTTTACCTTTTAAGTGTAACTTAAGGTTTAGCCTAAATTTTGCCTATAGGTTAACCTTCAAATTTAGTGTAGGATTAACATGTAGTTGAACCTCTAAGTTTAACCTAGGTTTAACTTTTAAGTTTAGGTGTTAAAAGAAAAAAATATTTTATCACCATTGGATAGAATGGACATAATTATATTGTCATTATTGGATAGAGTGGACAAAAGGAATTGTCATTGTAGGACAAAATGACAACATAGGGCTAAGTGATTAAGACTACTTGAGAAATTGAATTCATGTTCATGGTGGGAAATCAAAAAGCACTTAGGGGAAGAGTTTTGAATTAGGACATTGAATAATTTTGGAAGAGGAGGAGAAGCTCATGATAGGAGCTAAAAAGGATTTTTTATGGAAAAAAACATTTGTATTACAATGTATTTTGTATTTTTTTTTCGTTTTCAATTCCATATAATTTTAATATGTTTTTAGATTATTGCAAATGTTGTATTGTTGCATATATGGATTTTAGAATGAATTTTTTTTGGGTTTATTCTTTGATTACTCTTTGTTTGTAGTTAATTAACATTATAGATTTTAAATATTTACATAACAATATGTTGAACCACAAAACTAAAGAATAAACCAATGACAAAAGTTTAACATTTCCCATTAACCTAGGTTTAACTTCTAAGTTTAGTCTAGGTTTAACCTTTAGGTTAATTTTTAGGTTTGGTCAAAGTTTAACTTAGTTCAATTTAATTTAACTTAAGTAGCCTTAGGTTATATTAAGTTAGCCTATGATAATAGCTTAAGGAGGCTTAAATTCAATTAAACTAAATAAGTTAAATTAGGTGTTGTTAAGGAAATTAACTTTGGTTAGATTTGGTCTATGGCATAAGTTAACCTATGTCAAATTAAGTCAACCGAAGGAGGCCTAGGTTAGACTAAGTTACAATTGGTTATTGTTTATAATTTTATGGTGACTAGTTTTATCACAAAAATAAAGTTGTTGTGCAATGGTTAAGCACTTGATTCCATAATGGAGGTGAAAGATTCAAATTTTCACACTTGCAACCTAGGTAAACACCTTAGGTTAACTAGGTGGCCTACTTTAGGTTTAGAAGTTCAGTTTGTTTCGATGGCAAGCTACCTAGGCTAGCCTAGGTTATATTTAAAAATTAAATCTAGGTTGGTGGGTGCTTCTATGACTATGGTAAGAATGATTATAATCATGAAAGATGTAGTCACAAATAGCATTTGCAACAAGCACCAAAAAAATACTAATGGCATTTATCATAAGGCTTTATGAATTACATAGTCATGTAATCACAAACAATCATATATGGCATAAATGAATACAAATGTATTCATTTGTGTAGTACTAAAAACCTACCAACAAACCTATGAAAAGACAAATTTTGCACAATTAATTTGGCCCAAGAAGTTTTTAATGGCCTCCCCATGGGAATACCCCCCAACATGCTTCCTTTGGAAATTACCCTTGGCATAATTCTTTGTGAAGGTGAACACACACTAGATTGTTTTATTTATGGTAGTAGAACATTCCTTTCAAAGTCCATATTGTAGTGCATTTGAAAATTGGCTTTAAAATAAGAATATTTAAATATTACTAAAATTAACATCTTTTTTATATTTTCAATTTCATGTCATAATGCTATAAGGAATTTTTAATTTTTGTACAAAATATGGTTTTTAAAAATAATCATTCTTGACGTTTAAAAAGATTTTAAAAATAATTTTAGTTTTTGGGACCTTGAAAACTGCATAACACAATAAAGTCATATTTCATTCATTCCATGCATTTTTAATTTCTTAAACATCAATCATGCAATATCACAAAGTTTCAAATTCATAGGACTAATAAATTATAATACAAAAGTTCATATTCATGAATTTTGTAAATGTGACAAATTGTTGCCAAAATTTAAAAATCCATTGCTTATTGAAATTTTGTGATTAAATTTTTTTGTCCATTCTTGGAAGGCTTATTGTGTTAATTTTACATAAGTGAATCCCTTTTTGGATATTTGGAAAGAACTATCAATGTGAGGTCCAAGAATTGAAATCAAAGTCAACATTTTAAAAGCTATCATAGTTCAATAAATACGTTTACCATGGATTATATTACTTTTGGACATTCTAATTTCAAAAAATATTTTTCAAAAAGAATTTTTTTTGTGAAGGAAAATGAAACATCTTTTGGAATATTTGGAAATAATTTATTTGTTGAAATGGAAATACTTGGTGAACTTACTATTCAACTATAGTATAAATGTTTAAACCTAGCTTCTACCCATGAAAGATTTGTTGCCCAAACATCTTGAAAAACCCAATTAATTTCCCATTTCATCAACCTTTTGTTATTTTTCTCCACTTGGTTAGACATAGGTGATGCTTTGGATGCAAAAAAATGTGATCAATAGAATACTCATAAGCATTGGCCTTTGTAGCAAATAACAATAACAACACCTTGATTTGATGAAACAAAGTTGATTACATTAAGAACCCCAACAACTTAGAAAAATGTATATATTTGAAACCACTTGGGAGCTACAAAGGCGCCATGGTGGATTCACTTAAGAAGTTAAAAACCCTAAACCTTAAATCTTAAGAAATTGCAAATGTACAAAACAAATAGAACAAAAGTTTCAAATTTAAAAAACAAATAATTTAAGCTTGAGAGTTGGGACATACAAAACATAAAAACTAAAAAGATTTCTATGATCACTATAACAAATGATGCTTTTACACAAAAGTTCGAGAATCCATTGTAATTGCACAAAATTGTTCTAGAGATCGCTTCTCCAACACATTGAAACTTACATCAAACTTGCACAAGCAATTGACCTTGCTAGTGACCAAGCTCAACAAGAAACGAACATTTACAACCAAGTTCCAATGTCTTTTTTGTAACGAGAGAGACAAACCTAAAATTTGAAGAGCACATGAAAAAGAGCATAACCTAAACGTAGAGCTTTCATGCTCAATGGTAATGAATTCTTTTAAGTGAGAGAAAATTTTGCTAGAATGTTGAGAGCTACATCAAGTGAGCATGACTATGTAAAAACCTTCATAAAATGTGAGCAATGACCTTGAGTGACAAGGAGGTTTCACCCAATGAGCAGCTTTGAGAATTGACTAACCATAACTCACAGCCTTAGGATCTTGACGAAATGAGTGGTTTTCTTCATAGGGTTGAAGGAGGGGCTGTAATAAGCCCTTGGCTACAGGTGGCAAACTAGCTAAATTTTGCCACTTAAAAAAACACCGGCTCAAATAAGCCAATAAAAACTCAATTAAAAAATCCTTCAACAATACAAATCTAGGTATTAGTTACAAAGTTATGTGGATTCCTCTTCACTCATGAAAACCAAATTTTTTTTTTAATAAAAAACACTGTAATAAACAACAGCATCAAAACAGAAATAATTATACGCAGTACACTACACTCCACTCCACCACCAAACTTTCTGACACCAAACTTTGAACTTTTGTGTGTCTTGTGTCTTATTAAACACAGGAAAAAGATGCAACAAAAAAAAAGGGATCAACTGAAACTGGTAGTCTACTAGTACCTAAAAGCCCTGTTTCAAGTGACAAAACAAATAACTTACATTTAATACATATAATAAACACACATACCATCAATACCCATTATGCATCTCTCTCTCTTTTCTAGCCTCCTTTGGTTGACTCTGGTAGCTACTAGAGTTTGCAGAGAGGGGGAGATTGATCAGACAAACCCCATTGCACTAAATTTGATAATAACACTAGAGATGTCAGGCATTAAACTGGGTGGTGGTCTCCCTAACGGCATCACATGTTTCAGAGCATCAGAAGCTTAGAAAATTAGTTTCCTACCTGTGTGTTCTGCACCCCCCTCCCCCCTCCAAAAGCCCCCTCTTTACAGAGCCAAGTGAGTGATCCCAACAATCACCAGTACCTCGTCCATTGAAAGACCCTTTATGACTCAATTGGATGAATTCCATTCATCCAACTAAGTTGACATCGGGTACGTCAGGGCTGCTTACTCACTTACCTACTAACCTAAAGGAAACTTATCCTGTGAAAACATTACATAACATTTGACTATTAAGTAAGTAGATGCATTTAGATGGTTAGTATGGGCCACAATGAACCAGTAGCAACCAGTGTGCCATGAAGGATGAATGGTAAGTGGTCAACAAACCGTTTTACGTTGGGTTCCCAGGTCCCTAGCTAACCACAGTGGTTAGCTCAAATTTTATTTATTTTTCTAACAACTCACAAGCAGGTTGAACTAGTAGGTAGCAAAAACAGCCTTTACCTATCTATAAACCATCTACTTCCGTAGTAGTTACCTATTTACCTATGTGTGAGACCTATTTCCTACAGAATTGGTTATGGACCAAATATTAACTCAGTTGAGGTTCATCCATAGCTGATTAATGATAATGGGCATCCAGTGGATGATGCACTGGTGAGTGCTGGGTCACTGTGGCCGTTAGTTAGTTAGTTAGTTAGTTAGTTAGTAAGGAAGGGCTTGTGGGTTGTTAGTAAAGTGATGGGTAGGAAAAACTGCAACTGAGCTAACCATTGTGGTTAGTTAGTGAACTGGAACCGGATGGAAAAGTGTTTCCCTTCCACTCATCATCCATCCCTTCGTTGTGTGCTGGTGGCTGTTGGTTCTCTGTGGCCCTTGCTTTTTCGGCAAGGCTAATGTCGGGAAGGGAGAGGGGTAGAGGGAGGGGGGGGGGAGAGGGGGTGTGATATAGTCGTTGTTGTCTTATCCGTCCCCTCCTTTCCTGTTCATGAAATAATAATAACTACCATAAGCCCGTGGCCAGAGTTAGTAGACTCTTAAATTATATGGTTTCCGAGAGTATCTCATAACATGATCTCTGGCTCCTTTGTTTTTGTTGTTTCAGAGAGTTGATTTGAAAATGCTCTTCAGAGACACAGACAGATGGACGGAAATGAAATGATGGTGGCCTGGGAATCGGACGAAAACTCAACTCTCGATGTGAATCACATCCTTTTTGAAATGCCCGTGCTTGTTTTGTGGGGGCGGGGGGACGGGATCCAGATGAAGAAGAGGGGGAGAAGAAATTAATTTCAGGGTCCGTAAAGTATATGATATACATATGTCAGAGGCGAGAATTTTGAAAGACTTGCCCATGCCTCCTGCCTGCCTAAAATATTTGTGGTAACCATATCCTCACCTCCGAATACACTAGGATTGGGGCTGGGGGGGAGAGCCAAAAAAAAAAACTCTGTGGTTTCTCTGCCTGTTCAAGGTTTCATAACATGCCACTTAAGTGGGTTTTAAGCTGACTGACCATTTTGGTGGCCTGTTGCTAGAACTAAGTATTTGTTGGCCTTGCCTTGGTAGGCAAGGATATTGTGTTTAGATTCCTTATAGAGTATAGTAGCTTAAGGGATTTCGGCCCCTAAGCAATTAGGTCTATTTTTATATGAGGATTTTTGAAAGATGATATTTTGGCTTCTTTTGAAACTTGAGATTAGTTATGGAGTTGTAATATCTTGAGGGATTTCGGTTTCTTTCAGAGGATTTTTTCAAGATTATATATTTTTTTCATGGTGAAATATTTGGGTTTTCGTAATTCTTCTTTTGCTTTAAGATACTTTTTAATGTAAATGGCAAGGTCACAGTGTGACACACCCCTTGTTTAAGTAGTTGTGAACATACCACTGTTGGGGTTGTTCTTTACTTTTATGAAGAACCTCGACTTCCAGTTCTAAACAAATAGTTAGAGTGGTTATGGTTTGGGTTCCAGTTCCACACGTAAATGGGATTGGGGATCCAGTTCTTCCAAAACAAAAAATTCTGGTTCTAGTTCTAAAGATTCCAGTCTAGGTTACTCTGAATCAGACAAGAATTGGGTCTGATTTTTTATGCCTAAATCTGTTTTTAAATTTTTTTATTGATTTTTGTTTTTCACATTGCGATGTTTGACCATAGACTGTCTACCCTACAACCAAATAGTCACATCTTAGATCCTCCTCATCAACTACCCCGTTTCCTAACATTTAATTGAGCAAATTTGTGTGACGCATGATCTCTTCAACAAGCTTCAAGCTAGCAAATTTGTGTGATGCATGATCTTTTCAACAAGCTTCAAGCTTGTGGTTTGGTTGTTTCGATGTGTCTTGATATCTGTGAAATGTGTCTCTCGACACACACACATGCTCTCTCCTACAAGTGATGTGTCTCTTCCTTAGCAACCTCACTTTCTTTCTCTCTTGCAACATCTTTCTTTGCAAAGTTTTGTCATCTTTGTTGCAAGCTCGTTCTCTTTCTTGGCAATCATGAACACATTCTTTCTTATGACATCTCTCTTTCTCTCTTGCAATCCCACTCTTTTTCTTTCTTTTGCTCTCTTTTTGGACAATCACCAACACTTTCTCTCTTACAAGTTCACTTTCTTTCTTTCTATGTTGCAAGGTTTATTGCCTGTTGGTTCTAACTATGTGATTTTACATTGGGTATGCACTATAAATGTTCATGTTCCAAGTCGATTAGTCATTTAATACCTTCCTCAAGTTTTTCGGTGGCAATTGGACTGGTTGGCATCTCTACTGACTACCTTTCCTCATGTAATTAAAGGTTTTCCAAATCCTCTTGGTCTATTATAACATTTGTTCCTGCAATATTTAATAGAAATGCAATAGTAAATTTTTCCCCCATCTAGGATTATCATTAGCTTCATCATGAAAGTTGTAATCTTCTTCATTTGTTATGTTGTTATTTATTGTTGTAGACACTTCATTAAGTAGTAGTTTGTCATTTATTACCCTAGGGTTTAAATGCCAAATATTTATAACCCTAAATTCAAATTTTAGTTCTTTTGGGACAATGTTTTGTCTAAGGTTGTGTCTACCCAAGCAACCAAACTAATCTTGTTTAATTATATGTATCTATTTCTTTTCTTTATAAATGTTGTTTTGAAAGACTTGAAATAAGACACATTTAAAGGTTATAGTGGTGTGAAGTATGGCTTGGGAGTGTGACCATATTTAAGCCAAATGCATGTGCTTGTTTTATTCCCTATAGTAAAGTCAAATGAGCCATGCCCATCTAGGATTAGAAGATTTGTCAATTTGTTTAAGAAATATCTCACCTAATAAGATTTCTTGAATAAGCTTAAGAAATTTTTAAACAAAAAAATTGTCATCCAAGTTTTTTTTGCATTGCCATACAAGTCTTGGGCTTGCACTTTTTGATGTAGTCATCTCATAGTTTCTCACCTTTAAACAAAGTTGTAATGTTTCATGGATATGTCACAAGATTAACAAGGCACTCTTCGTGGCCAAAGTGAACTAACACCCATTAGAGCTAGCATTTTTTGAGGGTGAATTTTTGCACTATGCCAACAAAAAAAAAGGCCACCCTTTTGAAGATTTAGAGGGTCATAAGAGTCACCCCCTCAATAAACAATCAAGATGAGGTGTTTTCATGACCAACTTGCTAGGTCTATTTGATGCCAAAACCCTTCTTGCTCCATGTTTTCCTTCATTGTTCACTTGTATTGCACCACCTTGCCATCGCCTATAATTATGCAAACAATGAAGTTGAGATATTGCCGCTTGTATGGACTTAAGTTTTTATGTGGTAGTAGGGTTAGTAGGATGAATTTTTTTTAGGAACTTAAGATGTTACGAATTGTAATAATAGAAGCCAAGAAGCTAGGAGATTGCAATAGAAGAATCACATAGGGTCACAAAATATATAGAGAGCTTGAAATTGCACACCATGAAGGAACAAGTTCCATTTTTTAAAAGTTTGACTTGATTTCCTTGTGGTTATAGTTATTATGCAATCTTCATTTTTAATGTTAAGTTCTTGAAAGTTTGGAATTGAAATTCAAGCGTGGCAATTAATGGAGCTACTTGGATTTTGGCCACAAGAATGCCGAAAGTTGCAAGATTCTATAGTATATTAGAATGAAGTAATTTTTTTTCAAACCACTTTTGCAAAATGAAAAGTTGTATGGATCTAAGGGGCATGACACTATTGCATTTTAGGTTGCAAATGGTGGCAAGGTAAAATAGATGAATAAATATTTTCAAATCATTGCAATTTTCCATTTGTTGCAACAATGTTAATCAATGACCAATTTTGAGGACTCCAATATCTTTTCCAAAATGTTAAAGTATATAAAATTGCCTTCACAAGCATTGGACAAATTTCACTAGACCTAGATTATGGCAAAAATAATGCACAACATTGTTTTACAAGCCATAAAGGTTATTATGCAAAAAAATCAATTCCTTGTTATAAGTTGTGATGAAGCCATTACAGTGGACAACCAAAGTTGGTAGTCTATTCACGTGTGTGTGGTTGAAGAATGGAAGAGGGTCCCCATATTCCTTGTAAAAAGTTATGGATGGGGCAACTTTTAACAACTTGACCTCCATCATTGTGCAAAGCTTGGTGGGATTTGAAGGCATGACTAAAATAGACATGGTCAACAAGCTCATGCATTTTGGAGCAAATGGATCAACAATATTTCAAGGTGTCAAAATGAGTGTTACCACACAATTAGTGCAAAAACACATTCCATTTGTGAGCAATGTAAACAAATTTCACAAACTTGGTTGTTTAAACTTTGAGTGGTTTGAGGTTGATGGGCAAGATTGAAAGTTTGCTTGCATCAATGTATAACTGCTTTGTTAACAACTTTAAGTGCCATTTGGAAATATGTAAGTTGGTTGAATTTATGTCGTGCAAAGGTAACAAGATCCTAAAAAACCTCAAGACCAAAAAAATGTCCATGTTGTCACCCTCCAATAGAACATTGAATGAGTACCAAACATTGGTTGTGAAAATGATTAAAAACAATGCAAGCATTATCCATGTTAACTATGAATTTTTTTGTAATATGAGACATTGTTGGGTCTAGTTTGTCATGTCCTTCCATTGTTGGAATTGGTGCAAGGATTATTCAAATTTGCATAAAAGCATGAGAATTTCATATGTGATTTTTTGTCTATTCTCAAGCTTGTGAGGTAAACTTATATGTGTTATATTGTGATCATGAAAAACAATATCCACCTTCAAACTTTGGTGTTTTCATTGATTTTGGTGAACACATCCATGATTGATTGTGCTTATGTTAATGGAAAGAACATGCCCTCTAAATTAAGTAGTTTTTTTTGGAGGAAAATTCTATATGCTACATTTCACCAACCCAACCACAATGTTGCAACCCTAACCTTGGGCTCGCGACCAAGGCAAAGGGGTTGCAAGGTTGCGAGCCAAGAAGAAGGAAGCCCGGGAGTCAAGGCAAAGGCATTGCAAGGGTGCGGGCCAAGAGGAAGCTCGGGAGTCACATCACATATTCTCGGGAGTGTTAGAAAGTGTGAGGGAGTATGAGGGAGTGAACCTTCACACTCCCAAGGTAACTCCCACTTCGGGAAATGGAGTCCCGGTGGACTCCCAAAACTTTAGAGAGCAATTACAGGGGTCAAAACTCAATGGCTTGTGGCGTTTTTTATATCATTGGAAAGCTCTTGAAACTTAGATGTCTAAAATGGGCTCGCATTACTCATTTGGACATCTGAAACGTAAGTTATGGCCAAAAGAAAGGCCGGGAATCAAACTATCAGTTTGACTCCCGAACACAAAAAGTCAGGAATCGACCCAATTTACTTAGCTGTAAGGGGCGTGCCACATATCGTTGGAAAGCTCTCGACGAAAGCTACAACTTTGCTTTAAACCGCACCTCAATCGGAGGTCTGTTCACAAAGTTATGGGGTTCCAAAGTCGCGGGAGTCCCAGTTGGCGGGATTTCCATGGAGAGCTGCAGAGTATACTATAAGGGGGAAGGTGGTGGCTTCCCCCAAGTCCGGGCCGTGGTGAGTCTTGTGTGTCCGTGTTGCCTGTGGCTCGTCCTAGCACTAAGGGTGTTCCAACTATGCACTAACCACTTTGGTGGGTTGTGTGTACGCCCGTGTGAGTGAGTGAAGCTTGTCAACTCTTCCTAGTCCCATCCCGGAGCTCCAACACGCCCCTCTACCCTTTAAAGTATTGTTAGCTAGGGAGCGTGCTCCGACTCTTTCGTCTTCCATTGTTTTCTACTTGGGCTCACATTTGAATCCTTTAAGGAGTTGGGAGTGCGTCACACAATGGAGGTGGGCGTTGTAACCATGGAGATTTGGGTTGAAATTATGAATTATGTGAAACAATAGTGTTTTGTAACAACTATAGGTTTGATAATTGACTTGAAATAATGATTTCCAACACAAGAATTTTTTTGTGCAACTGGGGTGATTTACCCTTCATATTGGCTTGTTCTAGAGGTTGAAGTTACATTTTAAGAACACATGGGGCTTATTCAAATACTTTTTGGGCACCCCAAGACATGGGGTACTTTTGGTATGGCCCAATCATCAACCCTATTTTGCTTCATTGATAATAATATTTTTTCAAATTGGTGATGTAAAATTATTGCTAAAATGCCATGTTGCCTCCCCATAACTACAACTTAGCCATTTGATTGTGGGAAAAACTTTGGTCTAGTGGGGCTCTAAATTAATGTCTCTCAAAATGGTTGAAGTTAGTCAAGTTGCGCTGGTTATGGTGTTGGGTAGTGTGTAGGACAAGTGCATTTTTTTGAATGTAACATTCATCAAAACAAGTTAAAGAATTGCCTAACTATGCATTTGAACCTTGTTGTTTGGATGTATGTGCAAAAGTTTTACACACTTGAAACCTTTCCTTTCTACATGATAATGTGCAAGTGGAATGAAAACCAAGTGTCATATGCCATCGATGCCTAATTTTAGATATTAGGGTTTGGGGGGTTGTTTATATGTTCACAAGTTGAACATTGGTAATTAAATGCATTGAAGGTAAAATTTCACTAATGCAAGTGCAAGTTGTTGGTTTGAATACCAATTATGTATCAAGGTTTGACATGCACCTCATATGTCCACATTGAAATATTCTACATTTGTGGTGGCATACGTGCTTTCTTTATATAAGGCTACATCTCATTCTTTCACATGTCATTCAAGCTCCTTTGATTGTCAATGATAAGACCTTGTTGCAATTTCAATTGGCATTGGAATGATTTTTTTGTAAATGTTTTGAATTTTTTCTTTAATTGGATTTTGGGGGCAAATATGGTTTGAGTTGCAATGGGTAACACCATTTTGAGGTTGGAATTCAAATCCCCTTTAAACTAGGTTAAAATTTTTGTATTCAATTTTGTTTCTTTGTTTACTTCAATGACCACATGAATTTGTTTTTATGTTCTGCCCACATTCTTAATCGACAATCCTCTTTTTGGGTCCATTCACGATTGGGGCATTAAAAAGAATGTCTAACTAGAAAAAAACTGCAAAGGAGAACTTTGGATTTTTTAAATCTTAGATTATTATAATTGTAGTGGATTGTTGTATGCCAATAGATAAAATGATGTCATCTTAAATTATTAAAAAAAAATTTTAATAATTTGGATACTATGTTAATGTCCTTTTGAGTCCTATAAACTAAAGGAATCAAATGTCTAAAGTACATTTTTTTTAAAGTAACCCAAAGGAAGGCATAAAATCATACAATTGAGTTCAAATGTTTTATGCAACAAAAACATGCCCCCTTCTATGAAAGTACATGTTCATTGGATGAACATGATGAAAAACCAAATCATTCAAAATTTTCAAAGTCTTGAATTTTGAAGGAAAGGGTTGCAAGGCAAAGGATTCATTTTAAAAACCATTTGATAAAAAAATTATGTTCAATGGGACCAAAATGTCTAGCTTTAGATGCAGGTCACATGTGAAGGAAATAAACATGCCAAAAAACATGTTTAGTTGTCCATTGAAATTCATTTTGGGATTTTTTGCATTTCTAGCATTCAACTAAAATATTCATACACAATTATGTATGATTGTGAAAAATCACCATTAACACATGAATTATCTTATATTGGACTATTCAATTTTTCTCACTTAAGTTTGTTTCATGTAAATGTTATTTGTAAAAAATAGTTTTTAAAAATCCTTAAGTATTTTTTTTCCTTTTTTGGTATCCCAACCATGAACGAACCCTTCTATTTTTTTATTTGAATGTTTGTGTATTCATATGGTGTATTTATTTATTTTGAATGCTTTTGTATTTAAATGAAAATAAATTTCAATACTTTTGGCAGTTTATTGTTGAGCAGGAAACTCCTACCATGGATGCTTCCACTAGAGTTATTTCATATTAAACACCTACAATCATCAATAATGTGCTTATATTGATCCTTTTACTAATTGACTAGCAAGAATGTCAAGGTGCAACACATCACAAGTGACAGGTTATGTACATCCTTTCACAATTATTTATTTACAAAATGATTTGATTTTCCATTATGTCAATGAAGTTGATCATTCAAGCAAATCCAAAGAAGTTTCTATTTTAATAATATAGAGGATAATGGAAAAAATTAAAGTAGAGAGGTTTACTATGGTTGACAATTAATAGAATCATAATCAAGAATTAATGAAAAATATTGAAATTTGTTAGGTTAAATAAAATAACTTTGCAACCATGGTCAAGGGTTTGTTCCAAATATCTTATGATTTTATGCCTATTATTCACATCATTTAGTAGTCACAAAAGCTATTGTGTTCAAGCTTTTGTTGCCTCCTCCATTACAATCCTTCGCTTGCTAGCCCCATATATTGAAACATGAATTTTTTTGTAACGATGTGAATCTAAAACAATCATTGAATTCTCACTACCAAGTTATGAACAAAGATTAATTCACTTTAGAATGATCTTAAAATCTCATTTCTTCTCTTTTGAAGGGGAGTGGAAAAAAATTTGGAGAAATTCAAATTAAATGGTAAGAGAAAGGTTAATAAGAGATAAACATTTTCCTTCATTCATTTAAATTCTTATTATTTTTAGCTTTGATTTCAAATTCATAAATAGATCATGTCCAAAAATGTTTTTTTTATAGTTATCAAGGTTGTGTAAGGTTTTGTAATTAAGGTTTAATTTATCACTATAATTGTTAAGGTTTTCTATTTATTTGTTTAAGGTTTTGTGTGGATTTATTTGGAGTTATGGTTTGATTTAGAGCTAGAAAACTTTGCAAGGAAAGTGTTGTCACCTTATACCATCAATTTAAAGGTATCTCCCCCCCCCCCTCCCTTCATTTATTTTGTTCATGTGTGGTTTTGATTTAATTACAATCCAATTAGTTTCTTTTATTAGATCAACATGAATATAACTTACATTTTCTTGATGATTGGAAAATAATATTAAGTTAACAAATGTTTAATTGTAGTTCAAAAAATCTATATTTAGTTATTAATTTTGAATACGGGTATTGCTTGTAAGGGTTCCATGTACAATATAGGTTTTAGTTAGGCATGTGAATATTGCATGATCATGTACTAGGGGGTAGTGTGGGTTTTAAGGTTTCATGTAGGTATTGCAAAAATGGATCCCATGTTCAAAATGAATTTTGAGTTGGCATGCATGTAGTGCATGGTTGGGTCCTAGGTTTAATGTGTGTTTTAGTTTCGCGTGCAAGTATTGTAAGGTTTAGTCCCAAGTCCAGTGTGTTTTTAAGATTCATCTATGGGTATTGTAGGGTTGGGTCCCATGTCCGGTGTGATTTTAGTTTGGCATGTGGGTATTGCAAGGATTAGATTTACATTTATGTAATTTTTATTAATTTGGCATGCATGTATTGCCAACCTAGTTTCCATGCATAATATATTGATTAGTCATGCATGCAAATATTGCAAGGTTTAATCTTTTGTGTATTGTAGTTATTACTCCCACATGTAAGTATTGACTTGTTTATTCCATTAGTAATCCATCAAAAACTTCCAATATCACAAAATTTAAATAGAATCCATGAAAAATTGTAAAACAATATGTTTGTGCAAAATTCATGGGCTTCAAAGTGTAAAAATGACATGAATTTTTATAAAAATTATATAAATGATGCAAATTTTCTTCTTATGATGTCATGTTGTGAAGTACATATGATTTACCTTTTAAGTAAATTTGTGCAATTATCATGATGTAATTTTGCATAAAATTATGATTTTTTGTGTATTAAACATCAACATTTATGTATGTCATTAAAAAACAATGTTTCATCTATTTGAATATTTAAGATATTGAATACATACAAATATCGTTCATAGTATAGAATTCATGCGATTTTTGTATGAACCAATGAAAATCAAAATTCACATAAAATTTGTATGAAAATATGAAGCCTAAGTAAGTTTGTGATGTTATGGTCTAATGAAGAAAATGGATATTGTAGGTGCATGTTTTTACAAATGTATTACCATGGATTGAATTCCTAAACCATTTAATCAATTCAACTCCAAATCCCAACAAGGTATAAAAAATAATCCATGTATTAGAGATGTTCATAGTCAAGAAAAAATAGGGTGAGTACCCTAAGTTTGGCCATACACACAAGGTGAGATTTTTTAAAAACCTACAAAAAAGGTACATTAGCATTCAACATGGGGTGAAACTCAAAAAACCATCAATTTTGATGGTTTCCTAAATTTCACCATGTCTTTCCTTTTTTCCTAAGTGCCTCCATTCTACTACACAAATTTTCACTATTCCTAATTGTACAACTATTATAATTCTTCTTGAACCTTGTGCATTAAATGCTGAGATTCAACATTTGCACTTAGTTTTAGCATTTCATATTGAAATTTCTTTACTTTTCGAATACCATTGAAAGAGGGTTTAGGGGGTGAAAGACAAGGTGAAGATAGGTTGACTTTATGGATTTCTTTATTATAATTAGATTAATTTTTCCAATGTGTGTTAGGAACATTATATGTAAGTCTTATGGTTAGCATAAGGTGGCTTAAGACCCTTGATGTAAGTATTGTACTTATATTGTGAACATAAGGTGGGTTAGGTTTCATTATGCAAATACAATAGTTGGAAGACCATTTTTTCAATGTAACTATATGTAAGTTATGCTAAATTGGACCCAATGTCTACTAACGTGGGTTAGGGAGGCATTTATGTAAGTATTGAAATGATGTTTTAAAATATTCTTTGCATGACCCTACATGCAAGTATTGTCTTTTCAAGGGGATCTTGTAATTCAAATAAAAAATCTTATGTGGTTGATGTAAGTTTTAACATGGCTTGATATGCATGTATTACATCTTATAACATTGCTTTCATAGAAAACGATAATTATACACACATATGTCAAAGGTTTTTAATCATGTCCATTTTTTATGCACCCCCAAGCTCCTTAATGGATTCAAATGTGAGTCCAAATTAAAAACAACGGAAAAGCAAGGAATCGAGGCGCGCTCCCTGGCTCATAGCACTTTGAGGGGGTAGAGGGGAGTGTTGGAGCTCCAGGATGGGATTAGGAAGAGTGACAAGCATCAACTACTCACATGGACGTGCACAAAACCAACACAAGGTGGTTAGTGCATAGTTGGAACATTTTTGGTGCTAAGATGAGCCACGGGCAACTCGGACTCACAAGATTCACCACTGCCCAGACTTGGGGGAAGCCACCACCTTCCCCCTTATAGTATACTCTATGCCTCTCCACGAGATCCACATCCAAATGGGTTTTTGTCCTGGGATTCCCCAGTGGGAGTCCCAAAATTGCCAAAGTTGGGACTCTTGCGAATTTGGGGCCCCATAATTTTGTGTGTAAACCTCCGATTGAGATGAGGTCCAAAACAAAATTCTATCCCTTGTCAAGAGCTCTCCAAAGGTATGTCACACACCACCTACACGCAAGGAAATCGAGTCAATTCTTAACTTTTAGTGGTCAGGAGTCAAACTGCCAATTTGATTCTCAGCCCTTCTTTTGGCCATAACTTGTGTTTTCAATATCTAAATGGGTCATGCGAGCCCATTTTAGACATCTAAGTTTCAATAGCTTTCCAATGGTATAAAGAACTTTTCAAGCCATTGGGTTTTGGCCTTTGAAATCACTCTCTGAACATTCAAGAGTCCACCAAGACTCTAACTCCCAAATGGAAGCTCCTTTGGGAGTGTGAGGGTTCATTCCTTCACACTTTCCTTCACTCCCGGGCTTCCCTTTTGGCCCGTAACCTTGCAAGCCCTTACCTTGGTTGTAAGCCCAAGGCTAGCTTGCGACAATTTTTGTATGGTTGAGTCATCAACCATGCTTATGGGATTAAATTTTACCACCACCTCGCACATCTTCTTAAAAGAAAAATCTTGTAATACCTTTCTTTGTAATCAAAAAATGAAACACTAGTTTAAATTAAACAAATTAATGACAATCTATATGCAACTTTTTTTTAATATTGTTTGGTTTACTTCTTGTAGTTAGTAAGGAAAAAAAAAAAGAAAAAAAAAGAAGGGTAATTGAAAGCATTGTTTCTATTAAAAGACGAAGAAAGAGGGAGAAGGTGTATTCTTGTTAGAAGAGAAAGGAAAAAAAAGGAAAAAATAAATAAAAATGTGATTATTATAGGGGGTAAGTAGGGCTATTGATAGGGTAGGCAAGTGTCTAGTTTTTTGAAATTGGGGGGCAAGGTGAAATAGAGAGAGGAAAAGAAGGAAAAACCCTAATATGGGTTCATCCCAAAATGGCATGCATGGTCCCTCATCCACCAACTAATGCACTAGTGCATTGGTAGGTGTTGGGGGATAGTAGCCCAAATAACCTACTAGATTGGCATTTTAAGCAATACAAGCCTTGTACTAATTCATGCTTAGTAAGGAGATGAAATAATACTAGCCTCATCACAATAGCTAGTTGCCTAGTAAGACTTTCTGTCATACTAGCTTATATTAAGGCTATAACAATCTTAATAAAAAAAATATACCTATGTGATGTGGAATTAAAGCAAGAGTGGCTGCTCTTTTGCTTTGTGTGAACCATTTCTACAATGTTCGAGTTTTTGCTTTTGGGTTTGTCTTTCGTCATTCAACAATAAGGCTAGCGGTTATACAGGCCATGAAGGTATTATGATGGATTGAAATCTCTAGGATTTGTATGCTAGTGTTTTGTTCTATTCCTAAATTGATCAAAGTCATTATGTTGTGTTTATCATATTTGGGTGGTGTGTTTTGATTTCATTGCGGTGGCTTGTCACACCTTCTGTATGTTTCTAGAACTACTTAAATTGGAGGTGCGAAGTATCAATGCAAATGGAAAGTTTTAGGGTGGGACTTCAAGAAGCTAAGTATTGAATTTTGGTTGTTGTAATGTGGCTATGTGGTTTTTCTTTTTGATTATAAAAAATAATTTTCTATGAGATGAATGTTTAGGACAATAAGACTATTGTTACTCTATTTTCTGCTACGCAAGGAGTTTAGTTTGATTGTTAGGAATTAACATGGATATGTAAATTAACAAGGCACATGTGGGAGGTGATGAAAAACTTAGGGAATTTGAGAGCTTGCCTAAGGTTGTCCATGATTCTTGAGTTTTATATACTCAAGCAAAGTGTTCGTGTGTTGTGAGGTTGAGGGAATGAGACTTGTTGGTTATGGGAATTATGAGAGAAATGTTAGTTTCCGATTATTCTTGAATTCAAGATGGGCAATTCTTTTGTCAAAACTCCTAGGGATGGTTGCAATGTTGAGAAAATTATGAAGTTGTGAGGTAGGTATGTTCAATTTGTTTTTTGAAAACATGTAATTGGGTATGTCTGGGTATGTTAAAAGTTGGAGCTATACTTGATTGAGAGAATTTGTAAAATTGTAAGTTGAATGGCAACCTATAGAAGGCGGTGATAACTCATGAGAGAAGGCTTAAAGTGATTTGATCCCAACTAAATGCTTTGAAAATAGTTTAATTCTTTGCACACAACAATATTTGTGCACTCTAAATTAGTTCTACCATGATATGTAAATATGGTAAATAGATTTCATATGGTAATTGCATTTTGGTTTATTGATGTGGTGTCTTTTTTTTTTAGTATTAGAATAATTAAATATTGTGAAGACATGCATTTTGGAATCAATCTATGAAGATTGTTTGCTATAGTTATGAGTGGCAAGCTTATTGTTCTTGAATTCGATCAAAGGAATTTCGGTAAACAACCTATTTCAGGTACCCTAATATTGCATGTCGCTGGGTTTACTACATTGCAAGTTGTTGGGTTTGGGGTTAGAAAAACAAGACCCAATGATCTTGCTATTGGTATTACATTTTTGGGATTTTATATCTGAACTTCTATGTGGCTAATGATAGCCGCTAATGACTAGAGTTGGGTTCTCATCAACTTAAGAAATTTTAGGTTCTTTTACACCT
>Ga0209611_10001986_pt1 | contig 35764 bp, 36 predicted proteins | sample S1TSphgellanicum_3_FD_187693 | JGI IMG/M metagenome (GOLD analysis project Ga0209611, IMG submission 187693) | Host-associated microbial communities from peat moss isolated from Minnesota, USA - S1T2_Fc - Sphagnum magellanicum MG (SPAdes) (version 2) | ecosystem: Host-associated > Plants > Peat...
GGGGGTGGGGGGGGGGTGTGAAACTCAGGAAATCATTTTGATGGTTTCCTTAGTTTCACCCTGTCTTTCTTTTTTTCTTGAGCGCCTACCTAGATTTTCACTGCTCCCACTTGCACAGCTACTATAATTTCTCTCGAACCTTGTGCATTAAATGCTGAGATTCATGAGTTTGAGCATTTCATACTGAGATTTAATAAAATTTCCTTCCTTTGCGGATACTACTAAAAGATGGGTTAGAGGGTGAAAGACAGGGTGACTTTTCAGATATCTCTATTGTCTCAATATAGTCTGGTTGCAAGTGGCAACTTGCTATGTATCTATTTAACTACTTACTGACCTAATTTTTTCGGGTCAATGATAAGAACAGCCCAACTAGTGAGGCGTGTACTATGTAACTGCCGCTCTCTGAGCCAATAAATGAATGCCATATCAGCAAATTGAATCTAAACCTCTCTTATTTTGCGTTATAAGTCAAAATCTTCCCTGGAATCTTCCCCTTACACAAGATGGCCGATTCTGTTTGTCTTCAGTGGTCATCATGGTTTTTGCTCCCAACACATCCCAGTGTAGCCAGTTCAACACTCCATGCCCTTCAGCTCTGGCCCCACTGGTAATTTGTCTATCTCAACATGGTTGCCACTTAAAACTTGAAAGTGAAAGTTCAGGTCCCTCCTCCAACTTTGGAGGTGAAGAAATATGGCTACACTTGGAATTCAGTTAGAAGTTTTTGGCTAATCTTTTTTTGCATTTGGATTTTAAAAGGCAACGTGTGAAATTGCTTTGTCAACATTTGTCACCTATTTGTTCCAAATTGCAAAGTTTAGGGCATGTGAGTAAGCACTAAAAAATGTATTCTACACACACAATGCAAACTATAAGCACACTTAAACAAAAAGCACAAAAACATATGAACATGCATTAGCAAACATGAGCACTTCTAGGGTAAAATGACCATTCTAGCATAAGTGACCTACAAAATCAACACAAATTAGATACATTTACACATACGAGAAGACATGCAAAGAAAAACATTGTAAGCATTGGATTGTGGAGATTGGGCAAAACATGCTAGTATTATGAAAAGAAAGTTGCTTAGCTTGTAAAACATCCATTGAATTCAACAAGGGTAAATGCATAAGCTAAACACATTTTACCTTTGCAAAAATATGCCCAACAATTGCAAAAAGCATATTGCCTAGCCAACATTGCAATATCACTAGCATGTTCCTCTCCATTGTTCAATGCATTTCACATGTGGGAAATTTTGCAAAATGTAGAACTGTTGTGTAAACATGCACACAACAAGTGGTTGATGGGTAGTGAAGTTTTCCCATCACTATTGTGAAGTTTTCACTTCATAAAAATCAACATAGGAAAGCACCTCTCATCTTCCACATTGCCTGCTATTTACACCATGATGAATTCAACCAATTTCACATACTCAAGGAAACTACAAATGTTGTCACCAAACATCACATTATCATGGTCCAAGGATTGATGTCAAAAGGTGGAGTCATGCACATTGTTGAATTTGACTCAACTTGAACATGCCTTGTTGGCTATCAAGGTCACTAACATTCAAAACCTCAAACACAAAGGTCTCCACCTCATCCACCAACTAGGTAAATCACCATAACATTGTGTTATTTAATCACTTTGAAATGTTTTGGGAAAAACATTTCACATTCTAGTTGCAACCAATATTGGGGATACACAATTCCAAAAGCATCCATGACACCATGGATTGGAAACCTTATTTCCAATTCTTGAATCAAATTTTATATAACTTACCAAAACACCCACAAGACCATAATATTATGTCAAAAACAAAACAAAATGAATTGAGAAGCAAAAATGGTGGAAACCTTGTTATAATTCTCAATTCAAATTTTTTGTAGCCTTGCTTTGCTAAGCAAAAAATTGCAAAAAAAATAGTGTAGAAGGGGAAAGTTTTAAGGATTTATCTTTGCATCAGTTTTTCACCGATGATTCAATAACAACAAATACATCTTTAGTGACAAAAACAATAATAATGGCCTTCAAATCTCGATGCACTACCCATATATGTTGGTTATTCTCAAAGGCCAAATGTTAAGTTCCAAAATTAAAATCAATTATCCATTTGATTTGGATATTTTCATATTTGCACTCAAACAATGACTCAAAGGCTGAAAAGGGGCTTGCAATAAAGCTGGAAAATTGTTTATAATACATGTTATATAAATCACCTTGGTAGGCAAGATATAAACAAGTCCCAAGTCCCAACAAAATTTAGAGGTCGCATAGATTTTCATAGTTCATATTCACTTGCTGATTTGTAGGATTATTTAATGTCATCTTCACTATGAATGTTTTATATTTTACCATTAATCTTTTAATAGGGTTCAACATTGAAATCCATCTTATTTTCATATTCTGAAGAATCTTATTCCCCTTTGTTTCTAAAATATGTTTCCCTTTTAAATGAATGTGCAAAATAGTTGTGTAAGTTTTGTTATAATTTCTCAAGGTAGATGACCAAAGGTAAACTTAATAAGGTTTGCATTGTAAGAGGGGCATGTTGGAGCTCCAGAATGGGGATTAGGATGAATGACAAGTGAGTTAATTATTCATATGGACTTGCACAAACCAAATAACAAGTTGGCTAATGCATAATTAAAACACTTTTGGTGCACAAATGGTCACGAGCATACACGAACTCACAAAACTCACCACGGCCCAAACTTGGGGAAAGCCATCACCTTCCCTTTTATAGTATTATCTTTGAATGGCCATGGGGGTTGCACCCAAATTTCATTTTGTCTCAGGATTCTCAAATCAGGAGTCTTGAAATTCCCAAAATTAGGACTCCCGCGACTTTAGAGGCCTATAACTTCTTGTTTAGACTTTGGATTGAAGTGAGGTCTAAAGAAAAGTTATAGCCCTCATCAAGAGCTTTCCAAAGATATGTGATATGCCACCTTCAAACATGTAAATCAAGCAATTATTGACTTTTAGTGGTTGAGAATCAAATTTACACTTTGACTCATGGCCCTTTTTTTGGCCATAAATTATGTTGTAAAACTCAAATGGATCATGCAATCCCATTTTAGGCATTCACGTTTTAAGAGACTTCCAATGGTATAAAGAAATTTTTAATCCAATGAATTTTGACCCTTGAAATCGCTCTCTAAAAATTTGAGACTCCATAGGGAGATGTTCAATGGTATTGTTTATGAAATGTGTGCCTTGGTCACTAACCAACATGAATGGACAACCACAATGAATAAGGATGAATTCGTAAAAGAAACAAACTATTACCATTGTCATATTAGTCCACAAGGCATTTGTTTCTACCCATTTGGTAATGTTATCTGTAGCCACTAAAATGTATTTATTTCCCATATACCTTTCAAATGGCTTTATGGGACCAATGAAATCAAAGCCCCATTTCATGAATGGTTCAGCTGGCTATGAAGTAATGAGTTTGGCAAGTCCAGTATGTACCAAGTTCTCAGTTCATTAACATTGGTTACATGTTTAGCAATAATTCAATATATCATTATGCATAGTTGGCCACCAATACTTAACATCCAAGAGCTTACGAATAGTAATATTTGTAGCAAAATGACCACCACCAACACCATCGTGCATTTCTTTCACAATTGTCAGGATTTTTTCCATATGCAAGCATCGGCAATAATGTGGTCATGCCCCAATCAATACAGGTGTTTGTTAAACAATGCATAAGGTAAAACACATATTATCAATTTTTGTTTCTAATCTACAAAGTACTCAACTAAAATGGATTTAGTTGATAAGTAGGAGTGAATGTCCTGCAACCCAACTAATTCCAAAATAAATAAATAAACATCAATTTCCCGATTTGGAATTCCAATTGGCTCCCCTAGATTCGATAATTGTGACAATGCCTCAACTACCAAATGTGACTTTATGGGTTTGTAGACAACCGAAGAGTCATACTCCAAAAACAACAATAGCCATTTTGCTATGTGATTAATGAAAGTTGAGGCTTCTTGATTAAGCAAAGTAGCGCCATGTGGTCAACATAAAATATGAACTTGTTGCCCAAAAGGTAATGGCAGAACTTATGCAGTGCATAAACCATTGCTAGGGCTTCACATTCCGTCACCGTGTAGTTCTTCTTCACATTGTTGAAAAGTTGGGATGCATAAGCAATTGGTTGATTGCATTTGTTCATCGGGTTTTGTGCCAACATGGCACCAACTGCCAAATTGGATGCATCTACATGAACATGGAATTCCAAATCCCAACAAGGAACAATGAGTATTGGGGTGTCAATGTACCTTTGCTTGATGGCATCCCATGCAACTCGACACCCCAGAGTCCATTCAAATGGCTCACTTTTTCAAAGGAATTTGGTGATGGGGGCCATAATAAAAGCAAAGTCATGTATGAAACATTGATAAAATTGCGCCATGCCATTGAAGATTTGGATATCCTTGGGGGTTTTTGGTATTGACATGTTGATAATGGCCAATATCTTTTGGGATCCAGTAATTTGCCTTCCTTGGATATAATGTATCCAATAATAACTCCGGAAAAAACCATAAACATGAACTTCTTAGGGTTAATGCTAATCCCATATTCATGGCATTTGTCAAAGCATAAAATGGAGTTTTGCCAAATATGTGTTCATGTCGTTATACACATTGAAATCATCCAAAAAAGTTTCATAAAAATGCCAAGGTATTTGCAGAAAATCGTCCTAATTACACGTTGGTAGGTAGGTGGTGCATTATTCAAACCAAAAGGCATCATAACCCACACAAAAGCTCCCCATTTTGTAATGAATGCAGTCTTGTATTAATTTTCAGGAATAATGAAGATTTGATGGTAGATGGGAAACCCATTTAATAAATAATAAACTTCAAGACTGGCCACTATATCCAATATTTCTTCTGTAAATGGTAAAGGATATGGATCATTTTTGGTTGTAGCATTAAGCTTCTGGAAATCCATGCAAATTTGTAATTTTTTTTTTTTCTTAGGACAGCCACAATTGGTGAAAGCCATGTAACCTCCTCCATTGGAGCAATGAAACGGATGGCTAGCAATTTGTCCAAGTATTATTTGACGGTTGTCGCATAATTTGGATTCATGTGTTGATATTGTGCTTAATGTGCAGGTGGTATGCTAATGTACAACTCAATTTAGTGTTGAGCAATGTGAGGAGGGATGCCCTTAAGATCCTTATAGCTCCAAGCAAAAACATCCTTGTATTCCTTAAGGAGTTGTTCAGTTTGAGTAGTTATCACCAAATCAAAATCATTATTGATTTTAATTATTTTTGGTTCTACTTCAATCCCTAGATTCAAATTGCGAACTTGAATTTCCTCTAATAGATTCCACCGGGAAATTTTCAAATCTTTGACCTTGAGGCATGCAGGAGTATTGTCCACTGAAATGTCACCTAGAACATGCGAAAAGTCAAAGTTCAATTCCTCAAAACTAAGCTCCAAATAGTTGATTTTTGCGAGAACCATTTTGGTTTTCAATAAGGAAATTATTCCAATGGTGAAGAGGTATGGTTATGCTTTCAACATACTTCCTCCTTTTCATCTATTACTCCATTAACGAAATCATAGCCCATAAGTGCTTTAGGGTGTTTGGTGTTGTGGTCTAATTGCTTGGTGATTTGAATGATCTAGGAAATTCCATTACCTTCAATGATGATTTGGTTATTTCCTTAATCATGTAACACCTTGGCATTTTTGAACCAAGGTCTCCTTAACATCATAGAGTAGCTTCCATCACCATTAATTTGCTTCATGATTGTGAAAGTGGTAATGTACGAAATTCCATGTACTTGGAATTTGACATCTATGATCAATCCTACTAGTTTGGTTAAAGATTGATCTACCATTTTTAGGTTATAAGGAGCTAAACTAGGTACCTAGAATACCAATTTGTTACAACCTTAACATTGGGTTCACGATTAAATGTGAAGTGCAAGGGCTCGTGAGGCCAAAAATGTGTTTATGTGTGAAACACACTCTCACAAATGGGGGAGAATGTAAGGGATGAAGCCCAATGACTCCCAAATGCACTCCCACTTCGAAAGTTGCATTCATGCGAGAGTTGTGAATGTTTAGAGCCTTGGTTGAAAAATAAAACAAGTGTCAAATTGGGCCTTCAAGACATCATTAGAAAGGTCTTGAAGCTTAAATGCTTAAAATGCTCTTGCATTGGTCATTTAAACTTGATTTCATGAATTATGATCAAAAGAAGGGGCAAAAGTCAAATTGGAAATTTGACTCTCAACCACAAATCCCTAGAAAGCAAGGGTCAAATGAGGTCCAATTGGGGCGTGCTATACACTATTGGAAATATATTCTTGAGGGCTATGAGATATCACCATTAAATTCACAAAAAAGACTTGATTTGAAATATATGAATGGCCAAAGTTTTGGGACAACAATAGTTCCAGTTTTGGGACTCCCACTTGGGAGTCCCGAAAAAAAGTGACATTTGGATGTAGTCCTCATAGAGAGGCATAGAATAACTATAGGGAAGAGAGTGGTGCCTTCTCCCAAAGGTTGTAGGCCGTGTAAAGCTTGTACATGAATTTGTCTTTATTAAATTCGCCACACCACTTCCATACAATTTGCACTAATTGCCCTATTTCTTAGTTGTGCAAATTGATCTCATCTTGAACTTTCGCTTCTAAACTCCTCCTATTCCCCACACGGAGTTTCAGCATGACCTTTCTACCCCCGAAATGTTACGAATTAAAGAGCATACCCCAACTCCTTCTTCCATTGTTTTCACCTTCGGACTCACATCTGAGTCTTTCAAAGAGTTTGGGGGTGTGTCACAATCTCTTCATGAGATTATCAATAATGATTACTATTGAACCTCCATTTAACAATACATCCTCCACAAGATTTTTACCCACATAAATCGGAATCACTACCATGTGTGGATCCATATCAATAGTGGTAATTGTGGTAGATGGCAATTTAAACAGAACCAGAATTTTGCTAGGAAAAACCTTGGCTAATTGTTTGAAGGTTAGAGTTAGCTAAAAAAATTACTCCAAAGTGATTGAGTGTTTACTTTCCAACAGTTGATCTTTTAATGTTTTTATTAATGAATCAACTTTGGTTGACCTTATCAATTTTGATAAATTAGTAGGTTCCATTCCAATTCTAGAAATTATAGTTTTGATTAGAAAACATGGTAAAGATAAAAGAGGTTCTTTGTCTTGCATTTCCTTTATCGTAGTTTCAATTTTTTTTTGAAGATTCTCTTCTTCCTTCCAATCTTGGGCCAACTTGGTTTTATATGGTTCCTTCTCCTTAAAAGCCAAAGTTTCAAGTACTTTGTTTTTTATTGTCATTGTTTGGACCATATTAACAAAAACCTCTTCCTTTTTTGTTTCAACTGGGGGTTACTTCTTTGAAAACATTACTTGAGTTGCTTCCTTATCAAGACAATGCCAAATCTTATGATTGATAGAAAGACATATTAAACATTGGTAAACTTGATTGTTTGAATTCTTGTTACTTTGGTTTTAGTTTGAGTTTTGGTTGGACTGAATGTTGGTACCCTTCTATGGTACTGAAATTTCATTCACAAATGTTGTTAGTTTGTCCTTTAACCGATTATTGGGATTCTCTGGATTCCAACGGCAACGTTCCTTGGTATGATTTAGTTTGTGATAGTCACTAATGCAAAAATGTGGGTGTAATTCACTAGTCCTTGTTCATTAGACCAATGAATTCATTGCTTCCCTATTAGGTCTCGTTCACTATGACTAGTGAATTCACTTGGCGTACATGTACACCTTTTGTTGTAGTGAGTGACCACAAATCAAATCCTTTTTGTTGTCCTTTTCCAATTGATTGGGAGGTTCCAAGATTTTCTAGTGATCTTTGACATTGCCCGTGTTCACTTCACAATGAACATCAATTATTTTTTTTGAAAAAGGTTGTCACATTTGGCCAATGCCATGGCAACACCCAAGCAGGGTTGCAAATTAGGTTGGAGAAGGTGACCAACAAGCTATCCTTAACTTTATCTTGAAGACTATGGCCAATTTGACTATACATACATAGTATACTTCCACATTCTCATGAAGTCCTTGCTCAATAGATTTTAATGCCATGTAGACTTGTTCATTTGTTTGAAAAATTCTATATCATTTGCAAAAAAATTCTCCAACTCTGCAAAAGTGTAATTTGGATTAGATTGTAAGAAATTTTTTCCCCATTTTGAGATGGTGTCATGCAAAGTAAAATAAAACAAATTAATGATATCTACATCATTTTTTTATCCATTTACACAAATGGCCTTTTGGAAAACTTGAACATGAACATTCGGATTGGTATTGTCTTTGTATATAAAATACGAAAGAGATTTTTGAGTCACGTGAGGTGTTGGGGCAACAAGTCTTGAGTACCAATTAGGGTACGAAACATGTTGAGAACTTTTGGGAGGTCCATTGTTGCAGGGTCCACCACGTGAAGGTCCTCCATCTTCATCATTTGGAGGATCTCCATTAGGGGTTCCACCTCCTAGTACTCCATGAGTTACTAGTATGGTGTGGAAGGACTCTCCACCACTTACCGTTTCTTCTGGTACCATGGTGGCTTCAACCAAAACAAGTTTTATTGCTATTAATTTTGATTGTTTGTGTTCCTTAAGTTGAGGGTTTGATGCAGTCCAAAATTGATTCTAGATTCGGTTTTGAAGGAACAAATGTTGATAATCTTCGGTCTTTAGTTGAATTTGTCCTCCATGGCATCACAAGTATCAAAATTGAAACCCTCTTTGTTGGGTCACATACAACAGTTCCCTCAATAACAAAAATCATTGGGGTAGCCACAATTGATGCGGTTACAATAATGGTGTGTGTATGGTAACTTGGTACATACCCTCCACCCATCATAGACCATGATGTAGACATCCTACCCATGGGATCAACATTCGAACCATACACGTAGTTGATAGGAAATTCAAATTAATTGGACAAATTTGATATTACCAAGTTTCCAATTAACATGAATCCAGTGTGAGGTAAATTAAATGGAAACGAAAAATTCAATGCTGGTACTACTAAAAAGGGAAATGACAATCCTAGATAAAACATCATAGGAGTGGAAAAAGGGACATAACTTGGGTGTCCAAAAAACTAGTTTTTTTTATAAGGACAATTTCCTATGACATGATCTTTTCCATGACAAAAAATGCAATCAAGTGGAGTGATTGAAATAAAAACCTCTAAATTATGGATAGAGGTGGCTAGTAACTTGTGGTGAGGTTTTTCCAAATCCTGCATATTCATTTTTGAAGAATTGTCGTACTTGTCATTTGATTTTAACTATGTGTGAAACTATTGTAAACCTTCTAACCTTTTATGGACCTGAATCATCTCAAGATCATGGGCTTCAAAGTTTGATACATGAACTTCATTAGACCAAAAAATCAATATGTTCGAATCCCACATAGGTTCCCCAAAAGTCATTGGTGGAAGACCCGATTGGTTTAATTGATTAACACCTTCGATTCATAGTTTTGCCTATTCAAGAGCAATATCCCAACTCGTCACTACTAAGAAATGTCGTTATGTCTCGCTTTGTTGCCATTAATAGCAATAATTCTGGTTGAAAGCCGAAACTACCTCCAAGATTTGCCTATAACATTTCATCTAGCTTTTTCTTCATACTACTTGTAAACATGGTTGAAACAATCAAATGGTTTTCAAAAATATTGAAAACAAAAAAACCCACAAATTTTTGGTAAAGCAAATAGCTTTATCAAAAACTTAAAATTGGGGACTGAACTAGAAATACTAGTTCAATATTCGCAATATGGTCACCAAATGTTAAGGCCACCCAAAGTATCTTGGGTGGTTGTTTGGTTTTTGACAAAAAAATTCAATATTGGGAGAAAGAAAACACTATTCTTTCCCAATACCTTATGAATACAAATATGTAATATACTATTAAATACAAATAATATTAAGGTATACTTGATATTCTAATAAATATTAGAAAGTATTTGCAATAATGTGATAAAATAACACTTGATATATCTAAGTGTAATCTAAACAACAATTATAGAAAAACATAATCTACAAGATGGTAAATGGAAAAAATTTGCAAAAATATTGTTAAACAAAAAAAATCACAAAAATTAAAAAAAAACCTATTTTATATTAAAATAGATAAACAAAACCTAAAATGATTTCAAGTTTTCTTAATGAGGTACAAAAGATGTCAAAAAGCACACACCTAGAGGATCAAAATGGTCCTCCTTAAATACCCCAAGAGGGCACTGAAAGTCCAAAAATAAACTAGAATTCCACTAAATCCTAACTAATTGTCAAACAAAAGTAACTAAAACTAAAATAACAGTAAAAAAATTTCAGTTGGGTGACACAATTTGGTGGTCAGCTCCGGTTTCAATTTAACTGACAGTGGTCAACAACTTAATTCATTTCGATAGGTAATTCCAGTTTTGGTAATCAACATACATTTACTTCATTATGGTTTCAATAGTACATTTACATTTTCGGTTACTTAATTCCAGTTTTAATTACAAAGTCAAAAAATCATAATTAAAAATCTTTGAACTTTTTACTTCCCACTAACAACCCATCTTGGTTACGGTTGTGCCAATGCCATACCATCAATTTTAGTTGTGTTGGTGTGTTAAACATTCGCTGCAAACGAGGTATCAAAGGGAAGTGGCACAATACCTTGTGAACCACAATTGAGTTCCCAACTTGTTGATAGCTAGTTTCCCCACACTTGATGCATTGATCTACATTAACATAATTCCCTTGAAATAAGATACATTCGTTCACACACACATCAATTACATTATATGCCAATTCGAGTTTCTTCATGGTCTTGGACACCTTGTATTCTGTGGAAGATAGGGTATTTGGTTGGGGCAAGATGCTTTTTGAAAGTAATCTTAATTTCAATTATGAAAACATTGGATGTACCATGGGTGCAACAACAATTCATGACAAGGAGTGTTGCACTTGAAGCCTTGATGATGTGGAGCCTTCAAATAAAGGTATTATCGAGGCCTCTTCAAATTCAATATGCCAAGGGTTCCCTCCTTCATGATCATGTCCCTCTCCAATATTCGCCTTCATGTCTTCTTCATTTTCTTTTGTAGCATCCATTCTCAATATGTCATCAACTCGCATGGTGTCATTTGCATTGTCATGGCAATTGGCAGATTCATTTGGTTGCATTTATCCTTGCACACTATTGCCATCAAATACTATCATATGTTCTACTTCCATTTTATTGATTATGTTGTCATGGTGAATATGCTCATTTACAACTTGCACATGATTTGCTTCCACATGACCAACACCCTGTTGACCATCAGTTGGTAATATTTGGCCATGTGTGTTATTATGAATGCCCTCCACAACTTCCATGGCATGATCATGTTCCTCTTGTATGGCTTCTTTTAGTTGAGCCTCCTAGTCTCCATTAGGTGTGTGCAAAGAACCAAATGTGCAACTTTAAGGTACCCCATTCCTTCTCCCACCTTCAACTGTCATTTGTTATTGTTGGGTAATGCTAATGTTGTGGGTAGCTTGTTCCTCTATCTAGTTAGCAATTGCAAACGCATCCCTCACCAACCCTACCATGTCCACCTTTGGGTCCATGTGGGTTGACTAATTAATATATTCTCCACGTGCATGTGGTGGTCGATTGAAGTGAGCCATCCATTCCTCATTTGATGAATCATAAGGATCACCCTATAGTGCCCATTATATGTTTTACATTACATAATTGGTTATTGCATATATTGCCCATGATTATAATCAACTAGACAACATCCATGTCCACTTGATGTCAATTGTAGGTGACACATGGCATTTATAGATTCTTGAATTAATACCTTAGAAAATAAAAAATTGTTATAGCTATGGCATGGATATATAAATAAACACAATCTATAATTGTGTCAAACTATTGTATTAAATTTTTTGAATGGTATTTCACTTGGCTTTGGGTGGAGTGTTAGAAAGTGACTATGTACAATGAAATGGACCTCACACGCTCAATTAAATACACAAGGAAATTATGTTTGGGAGATAGGATCATACCTCTTTCCAACCCCTATTATGTAGGTGTCACCCAAAGTCCCACAAATGCTTCATGGTTGTGGACCTTTCAAAGGGTGGGCACCAAGGCAAATTTTGCATGGGCAACAATACCACTCTTGCCAAGTAACATGCACTCGAACTTCATCATGTTCCCAAAGCTTGATGTCTCAAGTTTTTATTCACCTTGCATTGCCTATTAACAATCGCCTAGTTTTATGGGTTTCCATTTTCAATTGAAAACAACATACCACGCTATCATTACTTCTACACCATGCCCCCATAACCATGCCTATATAACTTATATATATGTAATATATGAACCGATTAATTATGTCAACATGTAGTACTGCATCAAATTCATGCATATGTCACATACCATCATGCATACTTCAATAGAAGACCCATGGTCACCACAAACATTGAACCTATAATCCCATAACCTAGTAAAATTTGGAAAATCAATGGCACAAACATGTCTATTCACACTCTAGAACAAGTATCTTAGTGATCCACTCTTGGTGATATATGAGACATAGTGATATTGTCATGGCTAAAACCACTTTGTAACTATGTAGTGGTTTGTAACTATAATCCTAGATTGGAGTTGAATGAAAGTGTGTTAATGGGATGACATAGTTTTCATATGTACATGCAACGAAATTAAATGATTGTGATTGGCAAAGTGGAACCCAATATGTTGCAAGTGTCATGGATGTGGCCTACTTACATCACTAAATACACATCACCATGTTAATTTGTGTATAATATCCATGATCACATGTGTAGTGAGGACGTGGTATTTGTACAAATTTATCCACTTACAATGCCATGCCATGTTTAGATGAAGAATAAAATTATGAATAATTGGCATTTAAAATTATTTCATGCCCACAAATTATTAGGTCATATTGGCAATGGTCATTATTAGTAATAGAAACTTGCAATGTTGTACACAAAAACATGACTTAATTTTCTAAATTGAGCTTCAAATTATATTACTTATATGAAATATGCCTTATTATGAACCCATGAAACATAAGTGAAACTTGGTAATAGTTTCATTAGTGAAACTTGCTAACATCACAAGTTAATAAAAAGTTGTAACATAATTTCAAATTGTGATTTAGGACATTAAAATTTTTTTTAAATTTGTATTGTTACAATGTTCAAACATTGTAATAGGTGATATAGAATTGATTCGTGCATGGTAACATAGGAAATTACTTCATGTGGTAATAACAAACATGGTAATATGTAGAGTTATTTTATGTTGGTAATAATAAGAAATTAAATATTTATCTTCTAATATCTATTAGTAAAAAATGCTAGAGTGTTTCATTGACCACCTTTACCAACTCTTCAAATGATTATCACAATAAACCTAAACAACCAATCATCATTCCACTAAGACAAACAACCCCACTTTGCCCAATAGTGTGTTGATGGCTAAAGTTTGGAGTATGTTTGCACACCAAAACTCCAACAACACTATCCTTGCCTATTGAAAAGTTTGTAACTTCTTGCAAAACATGGACATGGTTGTTGGACTCATTGTAAAAATGATGCACCCCCAAACTCCTTGACAGACTCAACTTCGAGTCCAAAGGTGAAAACAACAAAAGGAATTGGGGTATGTTCCCTAGTTTGTAGCATTTTGGGGGTAAAAGGGTCGTGCTGGACTATGACAAGTGACAAGTGGGTCAATTATTCACATGGACCTACACAAACCAAATAACAAGTTGGTTAGTGCATAATTAGAACATTTTTGGTGCCCAGACAAGCCACGAGCATACATAGACTCACAAGACTCATCACAACCCAAACTTGAGGGAAGTTATCACATTCCCCCTTATAGTATTCTTTGTGCTTGGGCACAGGGGTTGCACCCAAATGTCATTTTGTTTTGGGACTCCTAAGTTGGGAGTCTTGAAATTCCCAAAATTAGGATTCTCGCAACTTTGAAGGCCCATAACTTCTTACATAGTCTTTAGATTGAGGCAAGGTCTCAAGCAAAGTTGTACCCGTTATTGAAAGCTTTCCAACAATATGTTGCACACCATTTGCATGCAAGTAAATTAGGGCAATATTCAACTTTTAATGGTTGGGAGTCAAATTGGCACTTTGACTCTCGACCTTTATTTCAACCATAACTTGTGTTTTAAATACTCAAATGGGTCATGCGAACCCATTTTAAACATCTACATTTCAAGAATTTTCCAATGGTATAAGGAACTTTTTAATCCAATGAGTTTTGACCCCCTGAAATTACTCTCTGAAGATTCAAGAATCCATCAGGACTTCAATTCCCCAAGTGGGAACCCACTTGGGAATGTGTGGGTTCATTCCCTCACACTCTCCTACACTCTCGGGAGCATGAAATGTGATTCCCAAGCTTCATTTTTAGCCTGCACCTTTGCAAGCCTTTGCTTTGGTTGCGAACCCAAGGCTAAGGTTGCGATAAAAAACATATGCAAACTCACAATACATTTGGTGTACAACTTATAACATTACAAACATATTGGGGAGTTACAACCTTGGAAACACCTAGATGCTGCAATGTTGATCTACCATTTTTATGTGCTTAAAAAACTCTATGCTAGTAAAATAGAGCTTTACGAGTGTCAAATGCTAATGGGTTTGATGAAATGCTTAGAAGAACGCTACTTTAGCCAGTAGATAGGAGTTTCATGGTTATAGGTGTTAATGGGATTGAGACAATGTCTTAAAAAGTTAGGAGATAGAAGCTTCATGGGTGTCAAGTGCTAATGGGCTTGATGAAGTTGTGACCTAAAATAAACATGTTTGATGCCTTTGGTTTTGGGTAGTTGAGGAAGTGAATATTTGAATGAAGGAAAATGTAGGGACTTCACTAATGGGATTTTTAGATATTAACAATAGTTCAATGTAGATGTTTTCCACATCATACCTTCATTGTTTTTGGTTAATTAATGTTCCCATTAATTTTATTTTTTTAATACCTTGGTTTTTTTTCATTCATATTTTTCCTACCTTCTTGTAGGCTGCATTCTTGCAACTCCCTACACCAACGAAATCATTCATAGCTAAGAAATGGAAGGACTTCTTATTTATGAATTCAAGGGGTCTATTGCTAGATTTGGGGAGGCCTACCAACAAGACAAATAACACTTCCAAAGTCCTAGTTCCTTGTTTAAAGATGAAAGCTCTAATGTATATTGTTACGAGGATTTGCCTACAAGTAGTGCAAGTAGTGGTGATGCAAGTAGTGGCAATGTGCATTGGATTATACTTGGGGCAAGGTGCAAACATCAACATGGACGCAAACATAACCTACGCAGAAGGTGAAGGTGGGTCTTTATGCTTCACAACTCTACCTTTGTTTCTATTCATGTTTTGTTTATGCCAAAGTATTTATATGTTCCATGAATTTAGGTTGCCCGAATCTATGCATATTTGTTTCTATAAAAAAACTTATGATGGGCTCCATGAATTTAGGTAAGTGAATGGATTCACAACCTTCAGCCAATGTCTTGGGTCTAATTTTCATTTCAATGCAACATACCTACCCATTGACTACTGGTTATTTGATTTTTTGAAATAAATTAGTGGTTTTCAAATTATGAGTTGTTTTTTCAAAAAACCAAAATCAATTTTTTAAATTTTAGGTTGTTCACCAAGTTCAAAAGTTTTTTCCTTTGTCACATATAATGTGGAAGCAACATCCTCCTAGGATGTAGGTGGTGTTGTTGTCACATTTGCATCAACAACAAAACTTCTTGTTGTGAGGAGAAATTGCCTTGCATATTGTTGTGTATGTTATTGTATTTTTGTTGATGTTGTTGTGGTGGTGGTTGTTGTTTTGCCAAAAGGGGTCCAACCATTCTATTTGGAGTTGCACATGCCCCCTTAGATCATTACTTTATTTTAAAGATCTTCTTGGATTTTTTTTAATACATCTTTCAAAAAAATATTTAATTTTTTAAAAAAATTAAATACTATTATGTTAATTCATAGATTTAAAAATATTTAAAAATGTCATTAAAATTTATTTTCAAATTGTGCTTTTAGTGTTAAAATTGCTTTAAGCTACTTTTATGCAACTTTTAAGTAATGGTTACAAGAGGTTAAAAGTCCTGACACGTATTTTTCATTGATTAGATTGATTCCAAATTTTTATGACATGTACATAATGTATTCACAATAAAATTTTATAAAAAAATTTATTATTATTTTTTACAATCCAAAATTCAAAAAATTAAATAGTGGTTATGGTTGCTTTTGGTACATGTTGATACAACTACACCCAAGGTGGATCAAGTTGTGGTTGAGATTTGTTTGTTTTATTTGGGTTTATATTGGGGGTTTTAGGGTTTGCAAGATTTGAATCCAATGTTTGTAATTTATTCTATCCATTTCTTATTTTTCAAACTAACTAAAGCCATTTCCATTTCTCTCCCGAATGTTTTCCATTGTGAAATAAGTAACTCCAATTTGCTATGTGATCTCACCAGATTGTCCATTATATGCTATTAAGTAGTTTGGTTTTGCCTGTATTTACATGACCCAAGATGCAACAAATAGGTGAGTGCAAGTTGTCATCATTTCTTTTTGTAAAAACATGTACTCTTCTTGCTTCCTTTTTTCTTGAACATCACACCGTTTCTTAAAGTGGGCTTCATCTTCCTCACTTTCACCAACTTTCTCATCATTATCATCTTCATTATCATCTTCACTCTCAACTACCTTGTGTCATGGACCTTTCATTAGAGGAAAAGCCTTCTTCTTTGGAGAGGTGGGCTTCATTTGGGTTGATGCAACGTTCACATGGGGAGTTATCACTTGCCTTATTTTCATAGGTCCATCATCAACCTCTTCCTCAACAAATGCACTCTTAATTACATGAAGATTCACTTCTTGTTCCCAACTTTTTGCAGCCCAGTCTTCTTCCTCTTCCTCCTCTACAATCACATCAAGTGTCAATTCAAGTTATGGCTCAAGCTTTTGGCTTTGGCTTTGGCTCGCACTCCAATTCTACAACTTGTTCATTATTTAACTATTCATGTTTTTCTACCTCTACTTCTACAACATTAGTAGCAACTTCATTAGTAACCATAGGTTCACCTTGTGATCGTCAATTCTTATTGGTTTCATATTTATGTTTCCTATGAACACTAGATATTTCATGCCTTGCTTTTGTGGCATCCCCTTTGGTAGGGTTTTCTTATGACATCCCCCTCAACAGGAAACCCTAAACATTCCTCCTGATTAACTACTTATGTTTTATCATCTATAATCGCCTCCTCTCTAGTCTTTTCCTCCATGCCTACTTTGACCTTTTCCTTTTCCTTCTTTTCCTTCTTCTTTTTGGCAATTGCTAACTTTGTAACTTCTTTAGCTTCAATTGCCAACTCAATCGTAGGGGAGAGTTCAACAACATTGGATGATGTTTTGTCCACTTGCATAGGCACCTCAAGCTCCGCTAGAAGTGCAATTGCTCCTCCTTTAGGGGGACCATCCAATTCAACCAAGATGGCATCAAGGTCTTTTTCTTCTTGTATTGTTTGGCCATTCTTTTTCATTTCTTTTTATGTTTCCCTTTTGATGTTGCATTTGGCTCTAAGGTGAATTTACTTGGCATAGGTGAAGCATCTTCAACTCTTGATACCTCTATTTTGAGCACAATAGTTTTTTTTAATACTAGCATCTTTGTCTCCATTGGCATTACAAAAACTCCTATGATAAAACCATTAAGCTCTACAATGCAATGAATACAAATTTTCTTCTTTTTCTTCACTATGCCAAAATGTGATTTCTATGATTAAGACAAGTTGTGACTATTGCCCAAAATAGTCATGTAGTTGTAAGTGGACTTGAGTTGTAATCATTTTGACAACTATAGTCATAATTATGAGTCGACATCTACAAATATGACTATGATTACAACTAGAGGTAATTAGGACTAAAAATATGACTACACGACTAATGTAACCATATTAAAGTAATCACTTGACCTTGTTTAGCAAGTTTAAAAAAAAAACTAAAATATGTATCAACATGGTCAAATTTGTATTAAAAGTTTAACATAGTTTAATTTACCTTAATTTAATCTAATTTAAGTAATTCCTAGTTTAATCTTTTAAAACCTAATTTATTATGAATTAATCTAAACCTATTTAAATTTAAGTTAATTTATTTTAATTTAATCCAATCCTAATTTAACCCACTTAAGGCTAGTTCACCTTAAGTACTTTATATAGTTTATCTTAAATAACCTAATTTATAATAAATAATTATATATTTTAACTTAATGTAACATATTTTAACATATGTAAGCTAATTTAGTTTAATTTAGCCAAATGTAACCAACTTTCACAACATTTAAATTTTGCCAAGTTTAACCAAATTTAGATTAATTAACTCATTTTAGCCTAGTTGGCTTTAATTCTAGCAAAATACATTTAAAAACCTTATTTGCCAAAAAATTCAAATTTAGCCAAATTTAATTGACCATGTTTACCCTAAGTGCTTTCATGTAACTTGTTTTCACCAATTTTAACCAATTTTAACCTTTTTTTATGTTTAACCAAATTTAGCCAAAATTTTTTAATTTTAATAAATTTATCTTCATTTAACCAAGCTTAACCAAGTTTTAGCCAAGTTTATCAAAATATAAGAAAATTATCCTATTTTAACAAGAATAACTTAGTTTATCCTCATTTATATTACTTTAACCAAAATTAAACAAAATTATTGAATTTTAGCTTTAATCTAGCCACGTTTAATTTAAATATCCAAGTGATTTCTTGTATTGCTGCATGGTGGGTTCACCATGTTTTTATTTTTGTAGAGCTCAATGTGGGGATGTCCATTTCATCAAAGGTGATTATTTTGTTTCCATATTTTTTCATGCTTTTACTATTCAATTTAATAGAACCAAACTTTCTCCATGATGGAAAATTTGATGTCTGCTAGTTTGTAGGGGACTACTTACCTAGTGATAACCCATGGGCTATAGTTATTTTGACTGTACTACTTGAAAAATATGGTATGACAAGTTTGCATATTTTCTAGACATTTCCTCCTCTTTGCTTTCAATCATCTACTGCCTTGCAACCTATATAGGGCATGGGTGTTTACACCTTATGCAAAATGATTCATTACATGGGTTCCAAGTAGTGGACTACCCCATAATTGGTCAACAAAACCCATGGTGGAGAAATTGAAATAACTAACATGCTTTAGTTTATTTTTCAATGTATATTCAAATGTATGTGATTAAGCTTAATAATGCTTCTTTGCCAAAACAAAATTTAATGGGTTTAACATTTGCAGGTTGTCAGAAAAACTAGAATTTTGGGTACAATCAAGGTTAGCATGATTTTTATTCTTTACCATGAATCCAATTTTTTTTAATTTCATGACTACATTTGTACTTTTTCAAGGTGAAATGTAATGTTTCTTCCAATCATATTTCATAATGTTTGCATTAATTCCAACTATGATAGGTTTTTGACTAGGTAGTTGTAATGTTCAAGCACATATGCAAAAGATGCCAAAAACCCCACCTCCATTAGCTACATGTTTTATTGACCCTATTGCAACAACAAATGTGTTTGATGGGGAACTAGTGCTAATGACTAGTTTCATTAATGTGGATGGTGCGGATGCAGTAGCCAAAAAAAGGCCTTCCATCAAGCATGGAGGTGAGAAAATAAAAAAAGGTGGGCATGTTTCAAAAGGAGCTAAAAGAATGTGTGGTTGTTGCCTGTACTCTTGAGATCAAAATTCCAACAAATGTTATTGGAAAAATTGTGGGCTTGAAAGGAATTTGGCAACAAGTAGTTCAAGATGTTTCATATCGACATTTGGACTTAACAATTTGACAATTCTGCTTACACACCCAAAAGCAATGGGATGCAATATATGAAGACTTGGTCAAACAATTTTAATATGATCCTCCTCTAAAACCCAAGGCAGTAGAAACATACATGAGAGAACACTTTAGTTCTTACTAAAGAACCTTGAGGAGGCTTTGGTAAGTAGAAGGGGATGGTGCACATCCTAATAATTGCATAGTGGAGATGTGGAACTTTAATGTCCACTATTGGAGGATTCCAAACGCCAATAAAGAGAATGAACACATGTGTGATGTTCAAGCAAAAGTATAGGAGCCTCTAGCTTTGGGACAAACACCATTAGCTTGTTTCATCCAACAACATGTATTATTAACCACTGCATATGCCTTAGTGACATGGGAATTTTTTCAAAACTCTAATTTTATTCTATTTTGTAGGAACCAACAAAAAACAAACCAAGAATAAGATGGGGAGGATGAAGAGCAAGAGCTAATGGAAATTCAAGCAATACCACTATTTAATGTTCTAAAGATGCATGTAAAGGGCAAACCTAATCAAATTAATTGAATTCAATTAATGTCATTATAATTTAAATTTTGAATGACATTTCAATGATAATAAGATGGCCCCTTCTTTGTAGATGTGTATTTGTATTTTCAATGTGTGATACATAGTTGTCACAAAACAAGCAAAAATTTCATGTGAAGTCCAAGACCGACAAGCAAATAATTTTGTTTTGTTATGGACTATGTTGTGTGGGAAAGGCATTACATTAATAGTAAGTGACATTTAAGCTCTAGTGGGATCAACCTTACTAAAATAGGCCCTAATGGAAAAGGTTTTAGTGGCATGAACCTTATTGAAATAAGCTTAGTGGCCAAGGCTTTAGTGGCATTAGCCTTAGTAAAATAGGCCTTAGTGGCCAATGTTTTAATGGCATCAACCTTACTGAAATAAGCCTTAATAGCAAAGGCTTTAATGGCATTAGCCTTATTGAAATAGGCCCTAGTGGCAAAGGCTTTAATGGCATCAGCCTTACTAAAATAGGCCCTAGTGGCAAAAGGCTTTAGTGACATGGTTTTTGTCAACATATTCACACTTTGTTATGTATTGCAAGGGTTAATAACAACAATATATGACCTTGAAGAGCAAGAGTGGGAGGGGGAAGAGCTATGAGAAATGTAAATCCATACAACACCATTGTAGAATGCTACAAAGATGAATGTAAAGCAAATGACACCAAATTAAGTCACTTATAAATGCCAATAGAAATACAATTGTAACAAGATATGTGAGAATTAGGTGGCACTTCATTTTTGTGACATTTTAGGTTATAGCTTAGTGATATTGGTGTATGTAGTAGATTAGATCAAAAAAATTAGTGCATACTAGCTTTTGGGTAAAAGCACACTATTGTGTACTTTAATTTTATGGAAGTCACAGTGGTAGTTTTTTTGGTTTTGTCAAGTATTGGCTTTTATAACTCAAATTCATTAAAAAAATTTTAAAAATATAAGTTGAAAATTTGAAACATCTACTTTAATCCTCCTAAATTTGAAAAACAATACTCCAAAAAGTTCAATACTTAGTGAAAAATGGACTCTACAATGTTGGCCACAATTAATTTCATAGTTTTTTTTTTAATGCTTATGGACATTTTTCTCCTAGTGGATTTGGAAAAAGTGTTCAAAATTTTGGAAGCCCCTACATTGTAAGCTCATAAAACTTAAGATGAAAAAATCAAGTAGAAAAAGTTCTTTCATTTTAAAAAAATATCAAAATGAAGACCTAGAACTCACAAAATCCATTTATACATCCAAATTGATATTTCCAAAAGCCATATTTATAGATTTTTTTTTTAAAGGTTTAAATTAGAAACAATGAATTTGGATATAAAAAAAAATGTTAACTTCAACATGATTTAAATGTTTTTATTAAAAAATACATTGGATTTGGACTTTGGAAATGGACTTTAAACTATTGTTTTTGGTCCACCCTAGTGTGCTTTTGCCCTTTTCAATAACATGCATGTACATGTATAATAAAAGCTTTGAAATTTTTTGAGTGATTTCATTTGAATGAAATCAAAGTGATTTCAACATGGGTGGCATAGGTCACTAATAGGTGTTTAAATATCATGCATATAAGTATTTGTAGATGCTAACTTGTTTTCAATGTGTGATAGGTAGTTGGCTTACAAAACAAGCAAAAATTTAAGGTGCAATGTAAGACCATCAAATCATGAAAATTATTGTGTTATGTGATATGTGGGAGATGGCACTGAATTGCAGCAAGTGACATGTAAGCTTTAATGGCATTAACCTTAGTGATATTATAGGCCTTAGTGGCATGAGCCATAGTGACATAGGTCTTCATGTCAAAACAATTTAATAAGATAACTCTTTTGTTTAAATGGTATATCTTTGTTGTGTGTTTGCAAAGGCCAATAGGAACAAACAATGATTATGAACAACAAGAAGGGGAGGCAAAGAAGCATTCTCAAATGGAAATCCAAGCCACAACACCATTGCAAAAGGCTCACAAGATGCATGTAAGGGGCAAATTAGACCATATTAGTTTAAGTCATGAGATAAATGTCACTAAAACTTAGTTTGAATGGCATAAATTAGTGATAGCAAAATGAGTGAATATAATTAGGTGGCATTGTAATGACATTTGTAGGGCTGAAATTCATACCCTAACTTGACATTCAAGCAATAGCTTTAAGTGTTATTGGTGGTGTATATGATCAATTGAATCAAAAAGTTCAATGCACTTTGGTTTAATTAACATACATGTATGTGACATAGGTGTGACTATTACATGTTTAGATGTCATGTATATAGGTATTGTAAAGGTATTTTTTAATGTGTGTCAGCAAGCTGCCCCACACAATAGGTGCAAATCAAAATGTTATGCTATGGACTGTGCTATGTGGGAAAGCATGGAGGCCAAGGTTACTAGCTTGGTAACAAGCATAACATAGATAAAATAGTTACTCTTGATGAGCAAGGGTGGTATTGGTCCTAGTTTAGGAAGCAAAATGTTCATTACTTCCACCGCACAAGGGTCACATACATTGCCTATAAGTGGGACAAATTTTCTTAGAGACATGGCCTTAGCACTAGTGCTCGGGCTAGCTAACATCAATCTTACCCCCCTGTCTTTGATGATATAATACAAAGGATGCCCAAAACATTTGTGTGTGGAAGATGTTACACATGATACCACATTGGAGCATCCAACAACTACATTTCAAGATGGATTAAACCCATTTTTGAAATTGTTGGAAATTACGAAGTTGTCGAATTCCTAGGAGATATTTCAAGAGGATATTGAAGTGATAGCCATGGAGATTGAAGATTCACCAACTATATTTCAAGAAGATCAAGTGCCAAAAGTGGCAATATTGGATGCACCTCTAACAATGGAGGCTAAACATGAAAAGGAGGATAGTGAATATGCAAATAGGGATGTAGATTATGGAAATGAGGGTTTACCTTTGTTTGGCAAAGAAATAGCTTTGCCATGTTTGCAAACAAACATCATTGCTCATTTTTTCAAGCAAATAGTAGTGGAATATTCCTATTCAGAAGATGGGATGAGTGACATTCAAGTAATGGAAATCAAAAGACCAAGGTGCTCAACCCGTGTTCCTGCACACAAAAATCCAAGGAGGGACCAAGCAACAAAGAAAAAGATATTACTTGAATCATAAAAAACAGACATATTTGATACACCACCCCTTGCATTAAAAACTCCTAGGTTCCCTTCTCAAGCATTAAGAAAGGACCTAGGGGTTAATGTGGATGATTCCCCGCCCACAAATGAAAATGAACCATTCATTCTTCATGTAGACATTTTAGTATTAAATAGCTAGGAACCAATTGTAGCTAGCTAGAGACTTTGGAACCCAACAAGAAAATGATCTTAATTCATTGGCACAAATGTAATCCCAAACATTGTCAAGGCATATAGGAATTTATGGAGATGGTGGCAATGGGAAAGGAAATGTATCACAAGTGTTTTCAACTCCTCATATTAACACTATTTGAACTCCAACATCCAAGTTGGAGGTCAAACCCAATTATTTGGTGCATGCTATTGGTGGTTGTAAAAAGATGAAAACTTAGTCAATATAAACATTTTTATTGAAATCCAGAATAATGCATGCTTGACATGATACTATAAGTGCAATATTTACAAATTTTGTTAATGATTTGAATAATGTTCAATGTAGTTTTGCAAAATTGGATCGAACATTTACATCCAAACTACAAATCAATGGCTAATGATGATAATTGGATTGTTGATGGTAGACTACACTCAAATTTGGACAAGATGTTGGATTCTTCATCTTAGATACCCTAGCATAGTGGTGGCAGAAGGCATTGCTAGAGTGAACAAGAACTTGAAGAATAATGCCACACCTAATCTCCATGTTGTATGTGGGAATTCACCCAAATGGTAATGGTGACCAAGGTTTTTGAGCATGGCATTTTTTGTTTGAGCCTTGAACTAGAGTGTATCCCATGGGCGACAACTTTAGATGCCACATGTATAGGGCCCAATGGTGAAAAATCATATATCCTATGGATATGCAATTTATTTGATTGAAAAATAAAATGAATAAGGCCAATAAGCCAGCCATATTTTTGCAAGGAATTTAACATCAAACATGTTGTGGGATGGATTAAAGCAAAACATTTTTGGTTAATGTTTGTATCAAATTTTATTAGTTAATGTAATAGAATTTTGACCTTTGTAACTAGAAGAAATCTTGCCCATTTCAACCATCATTTTGCAATTACAATGCAATTATTGTCCAAACCTATTGCATTTGCAACTATGATATTTATAATCCTAAGTGTCCATGTAGTTGCAAGTATATATCACTACACGTGCAACTAAATGATGGGCCCAACCAACTATTAGTCGAATATGTAATTGCATGATACAACTACAAAAGTTTTAGGTCAAAATGTAAATGAAATTTTGACATATTTTGTTCATTTTCTCTTGTCTAGCCACTTATGGATGATAATTGAATTGCATATATGGTGACAACAATTTTTTTTCTTTTACAACTATGGACAATATAAGTTGCCGACTATTTCAAATTAACCTACATGGTGCACATCACAAATTTCCATAAAATTTCAACATAATTACCCATTTTAATTTTGGTTATACATCACCATAACATTGGTTTTTTCACCAATTTGGTTAAAATTTTTGTTTATTTTTGTTTTTGTGGAAGCTAGATTTTTAACAAAAACTAGATTAGATATTTAATTATCAATTAATTAGATAGGCTAGGTAGTATCTAATAAGTAGGATAGGTACTAGTAGGTAGTAGGTAGGTAGGTAAGTTAAGCAAGAGGTATTTTTTTTGGTGGATATGTCATAGTGTTTTTGAATTAATTGATTAATTAGTTAATTTTGTTAAAATTTTAATTTATTAAATGTATGCTAGGTAATTAATTTATTAGGTAGGCTACATACATAGTAGATAGTAAATATGTAACCTAAGTAATATGTAATAAGTAGGATAGGAATTAATGGGTAGTAGGTAGGTAGGTAATACATTAAACAAGAGGTATTTAATTTTGTGGATATGTCATAATGTTTTTATATTAATTGATAAATTATTTAACTATGTTAAACAATTAATTTATTAGGTAGGTTAGGTAGTAAACGAACCGTTTATCATCATGATAGGTGCCAAGTGGAAGTGCAATAATGTATGTAGCTAAGGCATCGTAACAAATCGAGAGATTTGAACCTTGTTCTTATATGACCCGATTGTTTTTATTAGGCATTAGCCACTTATCTTCATCATTCGGTTGTTTTACAACATCAATTTAATAGCTCTACCTAGAAGGTATACATGTGGTGTACTTTCCGAAATGAGAGCCTCACAATTAAATAATATGTATGTAACCTAAGTAGGTTATAAATTAAATAAGAAGTATTTTATTTCGTGGATATGTCATAGATTTTTGTGTTAATTGATTAATTAATTAGATATGTTAAATAATTAATTTATTACATGTAGGCTTGGCAATCAATTTATTAGGTAGGCTAGGTAGTAGATAGCAGGTATGTAACCTAAGTATTAAGTAGGATAGGCACTAGTAGGTAGTAGGTAGGTAGGTTACAATTTAAGCAAGAGGTATTTTATGTTTTGGATATGTCATAATGTTTTTGTATTAATTGATTAATTAATTAGCTATTTTAAAAAATTAATTTAATAGGTAGGCTAGGTAGTAAATAGTAGGTATGTAACCTAGGTCGGTTATAAGTTAAGCAAGAGGTATTTAATTTTGTGGATATGTCATAGTGTTTTTATATTAATTGATTGATTAATTATCTATGTTAAATAATTAATTTATTAAATGTAGGCTAGGTAATTAATTTATTAGGTAGGCTAGGTAGTAGATAGTAGGTATGTAACCTAAGTATTAAGTAGGATAGGCATTAGTAGGTAGTAGGTAGGTAGGTTATAAATTAAGCAAGAGGTATTTTGTTTCGTGGATATGTCATAATTTTTTGTATTAATTTTTTAATTGATTAACTATGTTAAACAAGCAATTTATTAAATGGAAGTTAAATAATTAAATTATTCGGCAGGCTAGGTAGTACATAATAAATATGTAGCCTAGGTAGTATGTGATGTTGAGAATTCAAGCTTAACTAGTTAGGTTTCATTAGTTACTGGAGTAGGAAAGTAACTAAGTTACTTTCTCAAAGTTGAATTACTTTTGCTACTTATTTTAGTTTGATTATTTGTGGTTTGGTCTTGTTGTTAAATACCTTGGTGTTGATGGTTTGTTTCTTTTTTCTTCATTACACAAGTTTGTGTATTTCATGTGACAAGAACCTTGGAGAGTTTTTAATGTTGTGTTTTGTGTTGTGAGCATTATGTTGTAGTTTCCTTTCAATAAAGATTTAGGTTTGCACTTAAGTAGATCTCCTATTTGTTAACATGGTATCAGAACTTAGGTTGTTTGGTGAGAAAGTTGAAAGAGATCTAGTGCTAGAAAGTCTCTAGAACTAGAGCTTGAGAGTCTCTAGTAATATCATAGGAGTTTGTCAAGTGCAAAAGAGAAACGGGGAAAGGAAAGAGTGTGAAAAAAAAGAAAAGCAAAGAAAAGAGGTGAAGAGATCAACATATCAAAGTTGTGGAAGTCATATCTTTAAATCTAGATCTAGATCTACTGTGAAAAGATTTTGGAGTGAAACTTTGAGAGGTTATAGAACGTTATAGGACGCTTTTATTGTCAAATTTTCAAAAGAAAAATATATGTTTTGTGAGAGTTATGAGCTTTTGAAAACTCTGTGCCAGATCTGGTTTTTTGGTCATATCTCCTTTGATTTGAGCTTTTTTAGATCTGGAGCTTTGGGATCTCATAGATCATATAGGAATACATGTGTGAGAGAAATTTCATGTCATTTGGATTTGTATTAAGAGAGATCTAAGCATCTAAAATTTCAGCCTCAATTTTGAAGTCAGTTTCTTTTGAAAGTGATATCTCTTTGTGGTCATCATTAATAAAGCTGAAATTTTGAGCAGATATAGAAGACATATATCTTATGTGTCTCTCAAAATCTCAAGGATTTTGGAGTTGCTGAGAGCGAGTTGTAAGCCATTTTGTGTTCAGGTCCTAGTTTGAGGTGACTTCAAGGAAGTAGCAAGATCTCTCATTTTATGAAGTTAAATGAGCTGAAATTTTGAGAGAAGTTAGTAGACAAAGTTTTTTATGTTTCACCAGAATTTCAGATTAATCCAAGGTCATATGTGTGTGGAATAGTTTTGCAAAGTTGCTGTGATAGAAGTTGTTTTGAAAAGACATCAAAGCAAAGTTTTGAAATGGAGCAAATACAACTTGGAAGAACTTGAAGGAAGGAGTTTGAAGATTGGGAAGCGCAAATACATTATCAAGACCTTCGTACAAAAGTGTGGTATGTAATCATGTACTTAATACCATACGAAATATTATACGAGATACATACCTATACATAAAACCTATGTATAGTATAGAATTTCGTATAATATTCAAGACATATATACATATGCAAGGTCCATCTTGTTCAACCCTAACCCTAACCCTAATCCTAGAAACCTAAGGAAGGAAAACCCTAACCCTAATCCTAGAAATCCAAGGAAGGAATTAAAATCATTGTGAAACCCCAAGAAGACATTGAGTGGTGTCTTGAGAGATGGCGGACGGTCTTTCTCAAATTGCAATTGAGAAACTAGACAAGAACAATTTCCAAGTGTGAAAATTTAGGATTATGAATTTCTTGATGGGGAAAGGCTACTGGGAATTCATAACTAGTGATGAGACAGAAACTCCTCTCCCAGAAAACCCCACACAACAGCAAATTCAAGCCAATAAAACTTGGTATGAAAAAGCAAGGAAAGTCTTGTATTGGCTTTTTGTGAGTGTGTCCGATTCCATGATTGTGCATATTCAAGATGCAAAATCACCCAAGTAAGCTTGGGATCCATTGGTGAAGATGTATAGCACCAATACACAAGCCTGCAAAATGCAATTCAAGCAAGAGTTGCATAATCTCCAAAAAAACAAAATGAACATCAATGACTATTCTACAAAGGTGAAAAACCTTGTAGATGCTCTTGCATCTATAGGAGCCCCTATAGATGATGAAGATTTAGTGGTCGTGACCTTAAATGGACTTGGAAAAAACTATAGCCAATTTCGTACTTTAATTGCAGTTCGAGAAACATTTCCCAACTTCCAAGACTTAATAACATTACTTATAAGTGAAAAGATGATAATTGTTGGTACTTCATCCAATGGAGGATCACAAGAAAGTGCTTTCTACTCAAATACCAATAGAGGTAGAGGTAGAGGTGGTAAAACCTCATTTCGAGGTTGACACGGAAGCTCGCATGGTGGACATCATCAACATGAAGGTCAAGCTCATGGAGGTGGAAGAGGAAACTTTGGAGGAAGAGGAAGTCGAGGAAGTCGTGGAGGTCGTGGTGGAAGTCATCGAAGTCAACAACCAAATAGCGAAAAAATTTACTACTACTGCAGGAAACCTGGGCACATGGCAAAGAACTGTTATCAAAGGGAGCATGATGCACGAAATGGAAAGCTGCAACAAGGGAATTATGCATCAATTAACAATCAAGGTGATGAGCAACTGTTTGTGATGCAACACATGGCAAAAAATTGTTATCAAAGGGAGCATGATGCATGAAATGGAAAGCTGCAACAAGGGAATTATGCATCAACTAGTAATCAAGGTGATGAGCAACTGTTTGTGATGCAGCACATGGCAAATTCAATGATAGGAGGTGTATTAGACAATAGACAATAATGTCTGGTATGTGGATTCTGGAGCTTCAAACCACATGACTAGCCATGGAGAATGGTTTAGAAACGCAAAGGATTTGAAGACACTAGGGTTTGTGGAAACTGGTGATGACATTACACATCCCATCACACAAATTGGCAAGGTGCCATTGTCCATGCAAGATGGGTAAACAAAGTACCTGAAATATGTACTTCATGTTCCAACCATAACAAAAAATTTGGTCTCCGTAGGCCAGATGGTGGAACAAGGTTTACAGGTGACATTCAACCCAAATGGATGTTTTGTGGAAGACATGAAGAACTAAGGCAAATTGATTGCAAAAGGGGAAAGGAATGGACGAATGTTCACCTTGGATGTGAACATGCCTGAGGTGAATTACATGTTATTCACACATGGAAAAGGAGCTGGAGACATTGGAATTTGGCACAAGCGGGTTGGCCATGTTAATTTCCAACGTCTTAAGCTCATGGAGAAACAAAAACGTGTTGGAGGTCTTCCCAAATTTGGAGAAGAAGAGGTGATGTCAAAGGTTTGTGAAGCATGCCAATTGGGGAAGCAAGCTAGGCATCCATTCCCAACTCAAACAACTCATGTAAGTTCCAAACCTTTGAAAATGATCCACTCAGATGTGTGGACCACGAAGACAGAATCCATTGGAAGATGCAAGTACTACGTGAGTTTCATTGATGACCACATAAGGAAGGTGTGGGTCTACTTCATGAAACACAAAGGTGAAGTGTTTCAACATTTTTTGAATTTCAAAGCAATGGTGGAGAAGGAGAAGGGTGTGAACATCAAGTGCCTAAGGTCCAATGGAGGGGGAGAATATTTTTCAAATGAATTCAATGAGTACTCGAAGGAGCATGGAATTCAAAGGAAGTACTCATGTAGTTATTCCCCACAGCAGAATGGAATTGCTGAAAGGAAAAACAGGCACATTGCAGAAATAATACGTGCCATGTTGAATGAGAAAAATTTGCCAAATTACTTTTGGGCTGAAACGGTAGCGACTACAGTCTATATCATGAATCGAACACCCAAAGCGACAGTTCGTGGCATGACACCTGAAGAAAAATTCACAGGCAAGAAACTAGATGTCTCACACCTCATAATGTTTAGTTGCATTGCATTTGTGCATGTTCCTAATGAAAAGAGATCAAAACTAGACCCAAAAGCTGAAAAGTGTATCTTCATTGGATATTCTTTAAAACAAAAAGGATATAGATGTTTCAATCCTTCCACTCGAAAGTTACAAGTGAGTAGAGATGTTGTGTTTGATGAGATGATCAACTGGTACTCAGCACTGAAGGTAGCAGAAGATGGAGAGGCTAGAAATGGTGATGTTTCATCAAATGTGGAACAAGAATCACAATTAATCAATGGATCACAAGAGTCTTTAATTAATGGGTCCAGTAGCACTCCATGGAAAGGAAGATTAAGATTTTCAAACATTGTACATGGTAGTTCTCAAACATTATCTAGAAATCTTCATGTAGATGATGAATCAAGTGATTCAGAAAAGATTATGGGTGAAAAATCAAAAATCCCTTCAGTTATTACTCCTGGAGCTCGGATGGCCAAGAAAGTTTTGAAAACACCTAATAATAACAATGGAGTACGAAGATCCACACGAATTAAGTACCCTATACAAAAACTCACATATGATGGCTTTGTAGCTCATCATTACGCATACATGGTGAGAATTATACAGGAGGTTGAACCCACTTGTTTTGAACAAGCGGTTGGAAACCCTAAATGGGACAATGCCATGGATGAAAAGATGGTGACTTTGGATGCTAATGCTACTTGGGAATTGGTAGCTTTACTAGAGGACAAGAAAGTAATTGGGTGCAAATGGGTGTACAAAGTTAAACACAATGTAGATGGATATGTGAGCAAATACAAAGCAAGATTGGTTGCCAAAGGTTATGCCCAAACTTATCATAAACTATGAAGAAACCTATAGTCCAGTTGCCAAAATGACAATTGTAAGAGCAATCATTGTTATGGCAGCAACAAAAGGATGGTCTTTACATCAAATGGATGTAAAGAATGTTTTTTTTTCATGGAGATTTACATGAAGAAATGTACATGGAGCAACCACCAGGTTATGTGGACCAAACACATCCTAATTTGGTTTATAGGTTAAAAAAAGCTTTGTACGGCTTGAAGCAAACACCTAAAGCTTGGTCAGACAAGATAGGTCAATATCTTATCACAAGTGGATTTCAAACATCCAATGCAGATTTTTCATTATATGTGAAAAAGACAAATCATGGGATTGTAATCATAGTCATCTATGTTGATGACTTCATTATCACAAGAGATAGTGATGCAGACATCTTTGATTTGAAGAAGCTTTTGAAGCAAAAGTTTGAAATGAACAGTTTGGGAGAGTTGCGTTACTTCCTCGACATTGAAGTAATCCAGTCCCCTAAAGGGATATGGTTACTATAAAGGCAATATGCCTTGAACAAATTAACTGAATATGGGATGACGGGTTGCAAACCCATTTCAATTCCATTACAACAAAATGTGTGGTTAAGTGCAGATGAAGGAAACCTTGTGGAGGATACCACTATGTACAGACGCATAGTGGGGAGTTTGATTTACATGACCATCACAAGGCCAAATTTTAGTCATGCAGTTGGAGTGGTGAGTCAATTAATGTAAACACCACGAAAGCCACATTTGGATGCAATGAAGCCCATACTAAGGTACATAAAACATGCATTATAGTGTGGAATTTTTTATGAAGCCAAGAATTAATTACAAGTACATGGATACACGGATGCTGATTGGGCTAGTAATGTTTTAGATAGAAGATCGACCAATGGTTTCATGTTTTCTTTTGGAAGTGGTGCTGTTAGTTGGAGTAGTAAAAAATAACCGACAACTACATTATCAAGCACGAAGGTAGAATACAGAGGTGCAACAATTGCTACATGTGAAGTAGTTTGGTTACAAAAACTACTATCAAATTTGAGATAGTCAGTGGATGCTCATGTTGTCATTTATTGTGATAACATTAATAGCATATTACTTGCTAACAACCCGATCAATCATGTTAGGACAAAGCACATTGAGGTGCGCTACCACTTTATTAGAAAAAAAAATTAAGCAAAAGAAATTGATCTTATTCATGTTAGTACCGAAGATCAAGTTGTTGACATTTTCACAAAGGCTTTAGGTACATACAAACTAAGGAAGTTTAGAAAAATGCTTGGTGTACTAGAAGTGGATTTGAACTTGAGGGGGAGTGTTGAGAATTCAAACTCAATTAGTTAGGTTTCATTAGTTACTGGAATAGGAAAGTAATTAGGTTACTTTCACAAGGTTGAGTTATTTTATTTACTTATATTAGTTTGGTTATTTATGGTTTGGTCTTTTAGTTAAATACCTTGGTGTTGATGGTTTGGTTCTCTTTTCTTCATCACACAAGTTTGTGTATTTCATGTGACAAGAACCTTGAGGAGTTTTTGATGTTATGTTTTGTGTTGTGAGAATCATGTTGTAGTTTCTTTTCAATAAATATTTATGTTTGCACTTGAATATATCTCCTATTTGTTAACAAGTTCAAATCCTATTCACACTTCCAACACATGGGAATTTATGTTACTATATCTAATTTAAATTGTTTGTACAATGGCAAAATAAATTTTGCCTACTAGCTTACATTCATAAGCTTGTTGCAAATTGAGGTATAATGTTGATTGAATTTGTTAACCATATTTCCACATATATATTGCATGTAGGAAACATGCTCCATACATCATATGCATCTTCCTACATCTGAAAATGTTAACTTTTCCCAAAACACAAATAATTTGAATTTCCATTCACACATTAACAGTCATCTGTTGCCTACCAAACATGTCCAAATAGCTAGTATATGTAACATATGTAAAAATATGATTATATGTAGGTTATATTGTTCAGTTTCTGCCACAATACCAACTGTCCATAATCTACATTTGCTTCTATGTTTGTGTGTATTAACTTAACTTGTCACTTTTATACATAACATATTTTATATGTCTATCCATTGGTATGTTATTTAGATGGGACTTTATTAATGAAAATATCATTATATCTATGGGGACCTCCAACGCCCCTGGGTTTCTCTTGTGGTAGGTGGCAGTTAGTTGATTTAATGGCCTACAACCATCAATTACAAGCATCCACATGCATCAAATGGACAACACCCAGTCATAGAGGTTGTAAGAAGAATTTAACAAAAATGGTGAAAACACATGCACTTCATCAAAACAATCGCCAATAAAGCCACATCCTACACTTTTCCACTTTTACATACTTTTTTTGAAATCGAGCTAGTAGAAAAGTTGGGGTGATTATTTGCACTAGAAGAATGTATTGGTTTAGTTTGCAAAGGTAAGCATCCAAACCAAGCCTTAAGTTATTTTCATAGCCACATTTCAATTCACAACTAATAATAATGTTGTCATTTACCTTCAAAACTATGACTATATATTCAAAACAACCCCAAAACAAAATAATGGGTCAACCCAATATTAACCTTCGAATGCTTTTGGCATGGACAAAAAAAGTTTTAGGGCTTTAGTATAATTATTTTACCTTATCCACCAACGAGCTCAAAAACCAAAGGAAAACCCTACTGCAATTTAATTGTAGAAAGTGAATACTTGTGTGGATGATGATGCGATCGCACCTATGTCAAGTTGTAATGTGTTGATTGATTATCTATTTTGGTCCTTCTCCATAGACTTCAACGTGACTTGAGGTGGACAACGTAGCCTAGAAGGAGGATATAAAACTTGATAACAAATCTTCAAATGGTAATCCAACAAAATGCCTCCTACCATGAACACCTCCTACCATGATCAATAGCCATTCAAGCTTCTAACTTTGTAGAAATAGGCTCAAAGGGACTGCCAAGAGGAGTGTATAATAAGTCATTGTCAGAATCATCATCTTTAGCTTCCAATGAAGCACCTATGCGTTTCATAGTCTCCCAAACATAATTACTAATGTGATTCACCTCTCTTTGAGAGAACATCATGCCTGTAATAGGATCCATGTCTAGAAGTTGGGAGCAAATATGAGTCCAAGTGCAATGTCTTTGTGGGAAAATATTTTTCCACCCCTAAGAACCTATAGTCGTCTACCAAATTTAACTTGAAGCAAATGAGACTTTCGTGCAAAAAACTAATCATACATTCTCTTTACTTCCCTAACAATGTCCTTTTCCTAAACACACTTGTTGTTACGATTACCTTGCACATTATGGCGCCAAAGCGTGGCAAGTTAAAAAAACTTGATTTCGTAACATGTGACATCATAACATGTGTTTGCCACCACAATCGCTATTTGGTCAATTTAAATTTCCCATCACCTACCACCTATGTAATAGGAAAATGGGGAAATTTAGGGGAAATGTAATTACGATGATGATTTGTCATATCTTTGAACCCATAAGTTTTTTCCATTCTGCAATAATAGCAATTGCAGTTTTCAGTTATAGTAGAGGCTCCTTGTTTGTTTTGTGCGATGGATCGTTGCCCTCTCAAACACGTTCTTTCAAACAACTATCAAATGTTATACAAGTGAGAAAAATGTATGTTGCATTTGAAAATCCTATGAAATTTCCCTTTGCAGAGTTGTCACCAGAGTTTTTTTAGCGCAAAGGTATGTAAAATGTTTGCCCAACCATACTTTTATTCTTGAATCCATTACTGGGCTTTACAACTTACAATTTTGTTTTGTTAGGTGTTATATTCCAAAGTGTATGCCTAGAATGGTTGTACATTGATGATCTATCTTTATGTCAAGTGTGAATATTGGATCAGTAAAATATGAATTAAATTGCAAGGATAAGAAGAGATGGTGGAGAGTTGAAACATGGGCCAACGAAGGGAGACAATAATGGAAACAATAATAGGGATTAATATATTACAATTATGGAAACATTATCTATATCTATTGTGCATCATTGCAATATATCAAATTGTGTACCATAAGAGAACTTGTCATGTTAGGTTTTTAGGGTAGTGTGTACCACTTCAAGTTATGTTGTTATGCAATGTAAGTAATAATATTGATTTGTGGTTTTTTTAAACAATGGGCAAGGTATATTCCATATGGAACATATGGGGTTGGCTGAAGGAGGATGTAATGTAATGCGGGTGGTAGATTACAATAGTTCACACATAAGCAAAAACATGTTGGCAATGGGTGCAATTATGGCCATAGTTCAGCAATCACCATTTGGTCCTTTTTGTTTCAAGGATCTCTCTTGGTGGATTGAATTGCTGCAAACCCCATAACATAATAAGGAAACAAGTACAATATGGAAAAAGGTTTATGTGGCTCATGTTCCATGGTCAAAGTTTTAGATTTTTTGGTTAGAAAAGAAAATAGAGGGGATGTGCAATGTAAATTCATTTGAAAAGACTATCAAAAGAATGAATTTTCTGAAAATCCCAAAATCCAA
>Ga0209611_10001987_pt1 | contig 35751 bp, 28 predicted proteins | sample S1TSphgellanicum_3_FD_187693 | JGI IMG/M metagenome (GOLD analysis project Ga0209611, IMG submission 187693) | Host-associated microbial communities from peat moss isolated from Minnesota, USA - S1T2_Fc - Sphagnum magellanicum MG (SPAdes) (version 2) | ecosystem: Host-associated > Plants > Peat...
CCTTCCTAGGCTAAATACTTACTCATATAAGTAGGTACTTAGGAAGGTAGGTACATAGGCCGACTTAGATGGGTAGGTCAAACTAGGTACCTACCTAGCTAGATGGATAAGTAGGTTGGGGAGGTAAGTACTTTAGAATTGTGCATTATTTGTTTTTTTGTTTTGGGTTGAGCCTTTTAATTAGTTTATCCCATGTGCACAATTTTTTTAATGTGAAATTGTATAGGCACACCCCTTTGTTTATATAGTGTTCAAAATAAGAATGGAGAACAAACAATATGGGATAAGTTTTAAAGTTGCAACTTCCTTACAAGCTAAGTTATAATTCCAAAACTTTCTTCTTGCCTTACTTTTTTAGGTTTTTAAATTTTTAAACAATTCAAGTACTAGATAATTAAATAATCATTTATTCATAATGATGAAACTTACATATATTTAAATTATAAATTATACACTACAAATATTCATTATTCATTATCAATTATTTAAATAAATAATACCTTTTTAATATTTTAACAAACTAGCTATCTAGTTATTCACAAATCATTAATACATAACTCATAAATAATATAATATTTTAAAATATTTTATTACTTTTTAGAATCTGATTGAACTATATATAATAGAATTAATGTAAAACTAATTTAATGATTATAATTTAAAATTAAATATTTTAAATACTTATTTTAAAATTATAAATAATGAATTAACAATTATTATTAGAAAGTAAATTCTTACACAAATTCTTTAAAATTTATTATAGGTCAAGTAATTTTTTTCTCTTGGCAATTATGAACTATAAATACAATAATTTGTTAAACATAATTTTAATTTTCATAATTACTGTAAAATTACTATAAAATATTTATCATAGATAATTAATCACAATTCTTTTAAGATAATATTATTGTATAATAATTCGTGAAATTAAAATCAGTAAAATAATTATTTTAACTACATTATAATATTTCCAAATTTTTAATTCAGGTTTGAAGTTATAAATTAAAAAATGTGAATAATTATGTTCAATTAGAAAATCATTATGCACATGCTAATTAATTCCTATATGAAGTAATTACAATAATTTTAAAGTAATGTCACAATAATTTAATTAATTAATTTCTTGTAATATAAGAATATAAATTATATAATATACAAATATATGTTATAACAATAATTATTTAATGTCACTTAGATTTAATAAACATAATCATTTATAATTATTTATAAAAGTGATTTATTATGGATAACATTAGTAGAAAAAACCCTTGAAACTCAATCAATAATTTTTTGAATTAAAATATAAATTTAAGATTCCAATATAGTAATTTAGAATTCAAATATCAATTTTTAGATCAAATAAGTTTTTTGAAGTTAAATAACAAATTTCAGAATTGAAATGTTAATTTTCAGAGTCAAATAATAATATTCAAAATTAAAATTTCCATTTTAAGACTCAATTAATAATTTTCTAAATTGAAATATTAAAATTGAAAATCCAAAATAATAATTTGGAATTCAAATTTCAACTTTCAAGCGAAATAATTTCTTAAAATTTAAATTTTAAACTTCAAAATTCAAATATCAAATTTCAAGTTCAAATAAAAATATTTTAAATCAAATTGCCAATTTTTAGACTCAATTTTTAAAAAATTTGAAATAATAATTTTTAGATTTGAAAATAATAATTTAGAATTCAAATATCAGTTTTTAGATCGAATAAGTTTTTTGAATTTAAATAAAAAATTTCAGAATTGAAATGTTAATTTTCATATTCAAATAACAATATCCAAAATTGAAATGTCCGTTTTTAGACTCAATTACTAATTTTCAGACTTGAAGTATTAATTTTGAGAATGTAAAATAATAATTTTGAATTTAAACTTTAGGTTCAAATTAAATGATTGTTTTAAATTTAAATGAAAATTTTTCAGAGCTGAAATATAAATTTTCATATTCACATAAAAATATTAAAAATTAAAATGTCCATTTTTATGATCAATTATAATTTTTTGAATTGAAATACTAATTTTTGGATTCGAAAATATTAATTTAGAATTCAAAATCAATTTTTAGATCAAATAAGTCTTTTTGAATTGAAATTGAAAATATCATATTCAAATCAAAATTTTCAAATTCAAATAATTTTTTAAACAATTGAAATAACAATTTTCAGATTCAAATATCAAGTTTCAAATTCTAATAATTTTTTTAAAAAGTTAAAATAACAATTTTCATAATTGAAATATCAAATTTCATATTTCAATAAAAAAATTCAAAGTTCAAATATTATTAATTTTGATATTCATTATATGAATAATATACATATGTATGCATATTATATATTTATAATTTTAGTACATACATTAAAATACACCCCTATGTCATTGTAGAATACCTTTGGGATGCAACTAATTTGGTGACTATTGCAACTAATGGGACATATCAACCTATTAATGGATGAAAATAAATGTAAAATTGATGTAATCAATAGGATGAAATTTCTAATAGTTACATCATAGTTGTGAAAATGATCAAAATAGTTGAAAGTTGGTCTTGTAGTTGCAAATATTCCTAAATCTAATCGTAAACGACTATAAGTTGCATGTAATAATAAATGGAATGGTTACATTTTGGCTAATTTCTACTAGTGAAACCTGGCAATAGATATGAGCTAAAAGTAGCTTTGGAAGATAAGGTGTATTTAGAAATGTATTATAGACATCAACCATGTAATGGATGAAACTCCGGCAAACATCTAAGCATAGGGATTGCAAATAGTTGGATGGACATTAATTGACGATCAACAATTAATGAAGCTCAACCTGGAAACTAATGTAGAACCATAGATGGTGAAGATTAATGCACATCTAGAAATAGGCAAGGCAGTTGTTGACGGAATTCAAAGATGTTTTTGCATGGACATACAAATATTTAAAAGGGATTCCACTAGAACTAACATGGCACAAAATTGAGTTGGACATTATTATACCACAAGCACATCAGGCTAGGTACAAATTAAATCCAAATTATGTTATAGTGGTCAAACAAGATATAGATAAGTTGTTAACAATTAGATTCATTGAATTTATAGAAGAAGCTACATGGTTGTCACCCATAGTAATAATACCTAAGAAAAATGGCAAGCTAAAAATTTGCATAGATTTAAAAAAATTAAATGTCATAAGTTTAGTTTTGGGCTCGCAACCAAAACAAAGGTTTGCAAAGGTGCGGACCAAGAGTGAAGTTTGGGAGTCACATTTCATGTTCCCAAGAGTGTAAGAGAGTGTGAGGGAATGAACCCACACACTCCCAAGTGAGCTCCCACTTTGAGAGGTTTAGGGGACCCCCAAATTTTCAGAGGGCAATTGCAGGAATCAAAACTCATTAAATTGAATAGTTCTTTAAACCATTGAAAAGATCTTACAACATAGGTGTCTAAAATGGGCTCACATTACCCATTTAGGTATTTAAAACATAAGTTATGGCCAAAAGAACGGCTAGGAATCAAAGTGCCAATTTGATTCCCAACCATTAAAAATCAGGAATCGCCCTGATTTACTTGCGTGCAGGCAACATGCCACATACTATTGAAAAAATTTCAACGAAGTCTACAACTTTGCTTCAAACTTCACTTCAATCAGGGGTCTGCACAAGAAGTTATGGGCCTCCAAACTTGTGGGAATCCCAATTTTGGGAATTTCGAGAGTCCCAACTTGGGAGTCTCGAGACAAAATGACATTTGGGTGCAAGCCGCATGGCTAAGCACAAAAAATACTATAAAAGGGAAGGTGGTGGCTTCCCCCAAGTCCCTAGTGTGTTTTGTGAGGTCGTGTTTGCCCATGGTTCGTTTGTGCACCAAAAATGCTCCAACTACACACTAACCAACTTGTTATTCGGTTTGTGCAAGCCTGTGTGAATAATTGACCCATTTTTCACTCATCTTAGTCCCCATCCCAAAGTTCCAACACGCCTTTTTACCCCTAAAGTGTTGTGAGCCAGGGAACGTACCCCAACCCTTTGTCCTTCTATTGTTTTCACCTTTGGACTCGAAGTTAAATCTATCTAGGAGTTTGGGGGTGTGTCACTAAATGTAGCCACAAAGAAGGATCCATACCCATTACTTGTCACAGATGAAGTGTTGAACATAATAGTAAGGTATGAAGCATATTCCTTCTTAGATGGATATTTTGGATGTCATTAAATATTTATAGCTCTAAAAGACAAATACAAAATTGCATTTGTTACAAACTAGGGGGCTTTTATATGGAAGGTGATGTTGTTTGGAGTTAAAAATTGACCTCCAACATATTAGAGAGCTATGACCAAAACAACACTTAAAATCTATGTTATATCAAAATGGAGTCTATGGTTTTCTACTGCAAGTACCTCCAATTCCTCCTACTTTTCTCTAAAATTCCTTGTTTCATCTTTTCCTCTTTCTTTTGTTCTCCAGAACTTTCCCCTTTTGAACCATCCCAAATCACATCATCATGATCCAAACAACAAGAATTCAAAATTCAAATTAACAAAGTTCCCTGATTAGTCCCTATCTAACTGCCTTGTTCATCCAAAATCACATACTCATCCTACTCCCTTAACAAAAGGGTTTAGATTAGGCTGTAGTGACAAGGGTAAAGAATAGTTTGGCACATGACTTGGACAACTTTGATTTCGTTCAAGTTGTAATAGGTATCAATATGTTGTTTAACTTATCACCATTTTCTCCACAATTCCGTAAATACATTCCCATTAACTTTAAATATGTTTTACATCCAAGTAGTCATCACTACTGTGCTTATAAAAATTTTAGAATGCAGGAGACCCAAAAGGCCCAACCATTATCTTATAAGTAGTTTTTTTTATGCCTCAACCTTGGATGTTTGCTTGGATAGGGACAAGCTAATTAAAATGACATCAAGCTTAGTCTCGTAAACTTGTTCTAGAGGTGAATGGAGATTTTCTTCCATAAGCATCTAGGAACTAGGTTGTATGCACCAAGCTCGTCCATTGTGGATTCTCTTGAATTGAAAGCCACTGTGATTTCTATGGATAGTTGAATTATGCAAAAAGGATCACAATGGAAAGCCAACATATGCATTTGGGGCATTAAGAAGGATGAAGTGATTATGACAAGGCCCTAATAACAATAGTTGGAAAATTGCCATCATGCTGGATGCTATCAAATACAAATAACCTCCAAACAAACATGGGTGTGTATGGTTTACCAAGTGTAGGTACTTGGGTTTTGGTTAATACCCAATTCTACACTAGTCTTCTAGTTTATTTTACCATGCATGTATAAATAAGTTTTTTTTGGGATATGAACTATATTTGTATATTGGATGATTATCACTTTGTTAAGAAAACACTAGCTTAGTATTGGCGATAGTTGCATGTTTAGTGATTCAATCATTCAATGCAAGTGTTGTACAATTAGCTTATCAAACCAATTAAAAATCATCACAAGTGGTCATGGACACCATTGGACTCATAGATCTTGTAGGTCACAGAGAAACATGGGAGGAAAGACTCCATAGAATAAAAAAGGCAATGGTAAATGAGCTTGGGATGGAAAAATATAGATGCCCTTATAGATGGTGTTGTGGTGGCGATAGACCCATTTTAAGGGTAATAATTAAAAAACCATTTTCGAAAACATGGTCATGATTTTATATGGACCAAGCCAATCTTGGTATGACATGATGACACACCCCCAAACTCTTCAAGAGGCCCAAAGGTGGGTTCTAAAGCAAAACAATGGAAGAAGAAGAGAGTTGGGGCACGCTCCCTAATTGGTAACATTTCGGGGGTAGGAAGGCATGCTAAAGTTTTGGGATGGGATTAGGATGAACTCACAAGTGAGAGTTTAAGATGAGATCAACCTACACAACCAAGAAAATAGGGCAATTAGTGCAAGTTGAATGGAAATGGTGCGATGGACTTAGTAGGGACAACTTCAAGCACAAGCTTTACACGACCCGCAATTTTTGGGAGGAGGCACCACTCTCCTCCCTTATAGTATATTTTGTGCCTCTCCACGAGGATTACATCCAAATGTCACTTTTTTTTGGGACCCCCAAGTGGGAGTCCCAAAACTAGGACTCTTACTGTCCCAAAACTTTGGACATTCATATCTTTCTCAAATCAATTTTTTTTGAAAGTGCAAGGGCAATATCTTATAGCCCATGAAAATATATTTTCAACAGTGTATAACACACTCCAATCGGGTTTCATTTGACCCTTGCTTTTAAAGGATTTGTGGTCAGGAGTCAGATTCCCAATTTGACTCATGCCCCTTTCTTTTGATCATAACTCATGGAAACCAAGTCTAAATGAACAATGCGAAGGCATTTAAGCATCTACATTTCAAGACCTTTCTAATGGTGTCATGGGGGATTAATTTGCTAATTTCTTACCTTTTCAACCAAGTTTCTAAGCATTCGCAACTCCCACACGAGTGTAATTCCCAAAGTGGGAGTGCATTTGGGAGTCATTGGGCTTCATCACTTGCATTCTTCCCATTTGTGAAAATGTGTTTCACACCTAAACACATTCTTGGCCTCATGGGCCCATGCACTTCACACTTATTCACGAACCCAATGTTAGGGTTGTGACACATGATTACTATATGTCCATGTTTGCATTCAAATTCAATCAATATTATAACTAGTGTGATGATTTAGGGTACACAGGTAGAAGCCATGCCAATTGTCCAAAATTTGATATTTTTTTTCATATGTTTTCACTTGCTTTGTTTGGTTTGTTATCATAAGGGGTTGATGAAATACTTACAAAACCTGAAAGGTTGAACCAAGATGCACCAATGAATCAAAATACTTATGTTGGGACAAACCCAAACATAAGGATGGATCAAGATATTGAGCTAGGTAGAATGGTGGTTGAAGCATTTGGAAGGTGTGATGAACTTCAAGGTAATATTGCAAATGCTAGGAATAAAGATGACAGTCTTGAAATTGAAGGGGGAAATTTTGATGGTGGGAATGGTGCCTTTAGTTTGAACTTTATTGACATGGAGGTGGATGTGGAAGCTGATCATGAAAGAACAAAAGCTAAAATGTACAAAAAAGCCCAAACCCCACTTTATGAAGGTTGTCTTAATAGTTGACTTGCTTCCATTTTATTACTACTGAACTTGGTAAATACACATGGAGTTAGTAATACATTTGTGGATGAACTTTTCACATTGTTGTGGGTTGACTTGTTCCTTAAGGATAACACCCTTCCCAAGTCATTGTACCAGGGCAAAAACATAGTACAATGGCTGAGATTGACCTACAACTCAATCCATGTTCGTTATAATGGTTGCATCTTATTTAAAAAGGAGCTAAATGAAGCTAGGGCTTGCCCAAAGTGTTAAAGGTCCCGCTTTGTTGAAGGGTGTAACAATGTTCCTTACAAAATGCTCTAGCATTTCCTACTAATCCCTAGATTGAAGCAAATGTACAAGTGTTCATCCTTAGCAAAATTAATGTCTTGGCATAACACAAACAACAGCAACGATGGGCTAGTCTGTTTAGTGTGTGATTCAAAGGTGTGGAAACATGTTGACATAACTTGGCCAAATTTTACAACTGATCTTCACAACATAAAGCTAGGTTTAGCCCTTGATGGGGTCAACCCATATTTTGATTTATCTACAAATCATTTTACTTGGCCAATTTTCTTCCTCCATTATACTTTGCCACCCTGGTTGACAACAAAAAGGTTTTTTGTTATGTTAGCATTATTGATGCCATGGAAGGAATTTGTGAGAAATGAAAATATTGATGTTTATTTGGAGCCATTACTTGAAAAGTTGGAGATACTATGGAGAGGGGTAAGGTCTATTGACATGACAAAATTAGAAGGGTCAGAAGCATTTGTGCTTAGAGCCCTTTGTAGGTGGAGTTTGCATGACTATCATGCCTATGGATTATTTGTAGGCTGCCAAGTGAAAGGCTACACGGCATGCCCATTGTGTGGGCCCAATGTGGACACTCGACATTCTATCCACTTGAGGAAAAATGTATATCTTGGACATCGACAATACTTGGATAGATTCCACCCATATTGAAAAGATTGGGTTGCTTTCAATGGATAACAAGAGGTGAGACTTAAACCTCCTAGAGTCTATGCTAGTGATTTTTGAAAAGGGTTGAGGAGAAAGAAAGGTGGTAGAACATGAAAACATGCACTGGAGATGATAGAAACGACTTTGTTCGTTCACATGATGTGAAAAGGAAAAACTTATTTTTCCAATTACCATATTGGGAGGTTAGTGTTTTTGTACAACTTGGGCATGGACTACTAACGTACATTCTATTGTTCTCTTGTAGGTAATGCCCACCATGTCAAGTTCAACTAGTTAATATAATAGAACCCACAACCTTGATTTAAAAGCATGGATTGAATCTAATTTTAAGTTTTGTGGGAACTACTAACCAATTTTGGGTTTTGTGGTAGTTACTCTTGGTGAGGCACACCTTAGATGTTATGCATTGTGAAAAAAACATATGTGAGAACATGTTGAAGGTTGTATTTGGGCAAAAGAATTTTGTGGTTGTTCGAAAAGATATGGAAGAAGTGGGCATTTGCCCCTAGCTTTGGTTATGGCAACTAGCAAATGGTTTGTACATGAAACCAAATGCGCCCTATGTATTATCAGATGAAGGAAAGAAGGTATTTTTGCAAATCATAAAGAAGTTGAAAACTCCATCAAATTATGCTTCAACCTTACAAAACAAGGTGGCAAGGGAAGGAAAATAGAGAGGTCTAAAGCCCCATGATTATCACATAATGATGTAGCATATATTACCTTTATGCCTTTGTAAGTTGATGCAGGAAAAATACGGGTGGCTTTAATTAGCCCATGTAAGGTGTTTAATGAGCTTTATGCCAAGGTGGTTGACCCCCAAAGCATGCAAGTGCTAAAATCAGAAGCATAAAAAACTATGTCAACTATAAAAAAGGTGTTTCCACCTACATGCTGTGATGTTATGACACACTTAGTAATACACCTTGTTGAAGAGTTGGATTTTTGTGGTCCAATCCACACAAGGTGGAATGTGGAATGTATCCCATTGAGAGGTACATGAAAGCTCTAAAAGGTTATGTAAGAAACATGGCACAGCCAAAAGGGAGCATGGCAACAAGGTATACAATTGAAGAAGCCTTGGGATTCTATATAAAATACATCCGTGAAGTGAAGTCCACAAGGCGGAGAGTTTGGGATGACCAAGAAGAACCTATAATGCATGATGAAGTGCTTGAAGGGAATGGTCGGCTTGTAAATTGAGTGCCAACCTTAAAAAGTGGGCCCACACATTTGTTATCCATATGCATCAACAATAGAACCATGGCATGAATAAGAATGCTAGCCCTAAACACATGATCATGACCACTATGTACATCAAATCTAGTTTTTCTTTGTTGAAAGATTTTGAATTATGTCTAAGGTCTTTGATATGATGTGTAAGGATTGATCATACTATTATGTACATGAACCTTAATCTCTAAATTATGACTTAGGTCTGAAAACTCTTATTTGATGTGTAAAGACTGTTTAGACACCTATGTACATCATATCTCATTTAAGGACTTTGAATTATGGCCATGGATATTTAGTTGCCCAATTATGGTTTGGGGTTTTTGAACTCTGGTTTAAGGTTTCGAAAATTGTGATATTTGATATAGGGTATTTGAATTTTGGTCATGGGTTTTCATTTGTTGGATTTTGGTCAATGGTTTTGGAATGTTTTGCTTGACAATTTTGGTTGTTGACTATGATCCCTACCCTAGTTGCTGAATTTGGCAAGTGGATATACATGGATTGGTGGCATTATTGTATGGAATTAATGTTGATGTTGGTTAACACAATTAAACTAAAGGATTGTATAATGGGATGCATGTAGGAGGTATCAATAGCTCAACAACAAAGGACCAATGAAAGAGCAACCTTCGCATGAGCTACACAAAGGGCATGTAATAGGAGGTTAATCTACACAGAAGCCCTAATAGCATTGCCTCCTTTTGAGAATTGATTTCCCAATGTTGTTGCAAAAAGCATAGCCAAAAGAAAGGAGGTCCAAGGAGATGTGATTTTAATAAGCACTCCCCCCTCAGATATCGCCATTGCATACCACTCTATGTATGCTTTTGGGAACCATCTTCAAGTGGCAAGTGCAAAACTACACCTATCAACCTTAGATTTAAGAGTAGCAGCCACATTTCAGCAGGAATGTTGTTCCCATTCTAATGATCAAAACCCAATCATGGCATCACTTGAATATGTTGAGTGGATTGAGGAAATACTAAAGCTAGATTATGGCAAGTTCCAAATTGTTATTTTTCTTTGCAACTGGGTGGTGGCAAATTATGAAGGTACAAATGCCACAATGTAGCATGATCACTATGGGTTTATTTTAATGAACTTTGAGCGTTTGATCCCTATGTCAGCTTAATCCTTTGCTTTTCCTATGCATGTCAAACAAGTTTTTTTTGCAAAAGTTGTACAAGCACCGAAGAATTGGAAGGTTGTATTACACGAAAATCGAAAAGGCAAAGGAGTGAATTCACCAAAGAAGGCAATCCAGACTTGGCCTTGTTTGATATGGGGAATAATGCTGATCATGTAGGTCTACAAATGGATGTTAATCCAACTAATAAAGTGGTTGCTACAACCCAATATCCAAATGTTGATGACATGGTTGGTGAATTAATCACCCGAACATAAGTTCTAGTTGAAGAAATTGCAACAATTTTTGAAGGTGACAATGATGATGAAAAACTGCAACAACATTTGTCTTCATTAGATTTAGATGGTGAATGAAATCCTCTTTGCTGACAAGGCCTTTTCACTTTTGTGCAATTAGGTTTGTTGGGTTGTAATTAAGGTTAGAATTGTTTTTTGAATAGCTGGCCTCCACACTATTTTTAATGGGTTAAAAACATTGAATATCCATTTGTAGGTGACAAATAAATAATACACGAGTGGGTGGGCTCTATGATCAAGGTCATTAAAATGATAATGCAACAATTGGTAACAAGACTAATTATGTCATTGAACACCAAAATTTCAGCATGTTGAATGATAACAAGCTTGCATTCTAAAAATGTCTACATGCAAATTATGGTTTTTCCATTATACTTATAGTTTTTATCATGAACAAAACATGTTAATTTTTAGAAGCACTTTGAAAATGTCTTATGTTTGCCAAATGTTTTTCTTTTTATAGATTTGCATACTGATTTTAAACCTACATTGCTATATTTGAATGTGTAGGTGACAACAATTTTTTGATTCATCTGTGCACACCAAGTTGGTTTCCATTTGTGACAAACAGCTTGGGCTAATTATAGGAAAATTTGCCGATTTTTCTTGCATGTGTACTTGCTAGATTTTTTCCAAAGGACAAGGGGACCAAGGTGCACAATATCATATTAATGTTGAAACTTACCTATCTATTTTTTCCTTTCACCATTTGGAGACATCTGCATGATTGGTCTATTCATCTTGAATGGTATTTTAAATCACATTTGGAATTCTAGTTGTGTACATTTGCCAATATGTATAGATTTGTTACATCTATGGACTTGTTATTGGAATACAATCATAAATCAAAATTTGATGGCAAATTTAGATGTTCATCCTTAGCAAATTTAATCTTAGATGGACTTGTTATTGGAATAATCATAAATACAATTTTGATTGCAAAATTAGATCCAAGACAGACTTGTTATTGGAATAGTCATAAATCCAATTTTGATGGAAAAATTAGATCCAAGATAAACTTATTATTGGAATAGTCATAAATCCAATTTTGATGGTAGAATTAGATCCAAAATAAACTTATTATTGGAACATAGTCATCAATCCAATTTTCATGGTAGAATTAGATGTTCATCCTTGGCAAAACTAGATCCAAGACAAATTTGTTATTGAAATACAATCATAAATTCAATTTTGATGGCAAACTTAAATCCAAGATAGACTTGTTATCATCAATCCAATTTTGATGGCAAAATTAAATGTTCATCCTTGGAAAAACTAGATCCAAGACATATTTGTTATTGCAATACAATCATAAATTCAACTTTGATGGCAGAATTAGATGTTCATCCTTGGTAGAATTAGATCAATTATCTTGGATCTTCATTTTGACATTATTAATGGTATCATTTAACCTTATGTGTACAAAATTTAAATTAATATATTGTCTTACTTCTTTGTTTTGACAATATTGTCAATGGTGTCAAAACATTTTACCTTACAAATTTGGCAAAAATTAGCCAACTCATAGATCATACGTTTTGGATCTTAGTCTTGACATTGTGAATGCTACATGATTAAAGCTTTATGTTTCACTTGAACTCGGGTGAAACAACAATAGTTGCATTGGATTTGAATTCTACAAGTATAAATCACTTCCCAAATTTACCCTTAAATTCCAAAACAAGTTGTATCCACAATTAAATTCCACAAGTATCCATATGTTTTGGATTTTGGATTCTAGACCTTATAAAATAAACTAGTACTAAATCTAATTTAAATGTAGGATAAATATTCCTTTTGTTCAAAACTAACATCATCAAAACCTTGAACCTCAATTGCACCCTTGATTAAATATCCAATATGTATGTAATTCAAATAATTATATTCAAATAATTGTTGGCTGCAAGTTACAATATGGCCATTCTAATTGGTGTTAATTTTTTTACATTAGTATCAATGGCATGTAGGAAATTATAGAACTAAAAAATGTAAGGTGCCTAGCTAGTGTAGGTAATATAGGGTGTCCATTTGATTAAACCAATGGTCAACTTGACCAAAGGTGTCTTTTTGTTTGTTCAATTTGACCAAGGATGACTTTTTATACATACATGTCTCGTGGTTTAGGGGCTGGCCCTATCATTCGACAATGATTCACCGAATGTTTTAAAACTTTATTCTTTAAATTGTGTGGCAAGTTAGCCTTGCTTGCTTGGAGTTGCATAAAGTTGTTTTTAGGGTTTTAAGAATTTTGTTGACAGTAGGTGCCCAAGGGTTATTAAATCCTTTATTGACAAATCATTGAATAAGCTAGTGAAAAATGTTCTAGAATCAACTTCTTCAAACTCCCACTTCAAACTCCTGCATTCTTTTTAAAAATCCATGGCATGTGTAAACATCACCCAATGGTAATTTTCTATATCCTCCTTCAAAATGTTTACAATTTGTTTTAATAATGCAAGATTTTCAGTGTCTATCTTTGCATTTGCCCATCACCACATTGCCCATTGATTTGTTTTGTCAATTGTTTTTTTCCATTTTGTTCTTCATGTTTTGATTTCTAGCAAATGTTGGACATGGAATAACTAAATGTCATTTCTTGGATATTCCCAAGGTTTTGTTGTCATTTCACATATTCTATCCAGTATGCTTGAAATTAATGTATATTCAGTCATTGATTCCAATGTGTTAGGTGTGAAAATTAGTGGCAATTTTCTTCTTGCCATTGTAAAATAAAAGCTTGTTATATAAAGTAAGCAAATTGGTAGCAAAAGAAAAAAAATGCAATTTGATTATGCAAATAACAAGAATGGTATTAGATGCAAAAGGTTGAGAGAGTGAACGAAATTTTAAAAAATAACTTGACCTAGTGTAAGCAATGTGAAGTGTCGTGGGCTATTTCATATTGTCTTTGTTCCTAATGGGCACATGCCTCTTAATGGTGAACATGTAGTGTTTGGATTGGCATATACTTCTTAGTGGGTCAATGGGATTTAGTTTAACATTTTGTATGGTTTAGATATTTCATATTAAGGAAATATGAAACATGATTTTGAAGTATGACTTGAACATTTCATGTGTCAAATTGTTTTGAAAGAAACTAACATAAATTGTTTCAGCACTGTTTCTTTTGTTCAATTTTCTACAAAAATAACTATAATTGCCAACATTTAAAATAAAGTTCATCCTTTTTTTCATCTATACATTCATCCATAAAGATCATTCATCCATGTCCTCCACCTTAACAAACTTCTATCCTCCATGTCAAAGAATATTTTTTTAATATTTTATTGACATGGACAAAATATTCTAAATAAAATTTGGTCATGTTCATGCACTCATGCTCGCAGGAATGTGGATTAGCATCCCTGTTGCTTTTGGTAACAAAACTACAATGTGTCAAACTTGCCCATGTGTGTTTGCAAAATGTTTGTGTTCTTAGGATAAGGCGTGGGGCCATAAATGATTTTAGATTTTGCAATTGCTTATATCTTAATGAAAGAATGGGTTTTTTTTTTGAAGAAATTAAAGGCTTTAACCAAAGTGGGGATCACTATTATGAAGATTAACCAGCTTTGGTTGAACACAACACCAAATTTCAAATTAAATCCTCAAACCATTACTATAGTACATATTAACTTCAACACTTGTCTACTAAATAATTAATTAACTTTTACTATTCCATTTTTAAAATATAAATATTTCCAGAATATTCCAAAAGATCTTTCATTTTTCTTCACAAACAAAATTTATTTCAAGAAATTAATTTGTGAAGATTTCCATAATTTTAAAAATAATCTACATCTTTGCTGAAGCCACCAAGTATTATAGTAATATCTTGATTTTAAAAAAAAATATTTAGTTGAACTAAAATTTAGAAATATGGTTTTATTTTTTTTCCTTTTTCAATTATCGATTGAAGCCCTCAAAACAAACTTGGGTTTCAGGATTTGTGTTTTAATATTAACCAATGGGACCCTGCCATCTTGATGGCCAAAATTTAAATCAAAATTTAGGTGAGGTTATGTAAGTGTTATGTAGGAGCTTATATAAATGTTATGTTATGGGATGCATTTAACGTTATTAATGATAATATTGAACTTTGTCATTGGGCACTTGGGATTGGTCCATAAACCTTTCCATTCAAAAAAACAATGTGATTAAAATAATGATAGACCATTAAAGAAACAAACTACTGCCTACCCATAATTATATGTGACATTGAGATTGTGCAATTCATCATAATCAATGGGTTTAGGGTTTAGGATTTATTTCCTTTCTCTCATATGGTTTTAGCATTGCCTATTGGGACTCTTGGGCGTTTGCCATTGGTCCTCCATTTATAAAAAAAAAACCATTGCTTACCCACAATTTCGCCTCCAACTCCTTCAACTCCTACACTGGGCACTTTTTTTTGCCACTCCCCCTTGGTGGACAGTGCACCATTTGAAAATAAACAAGGCCCCACTTATATTGGGTGGTCACTTTTAAATCGTTTGGCATTTTGGGGGGGGGGGTACTACTTTGTCTCACTCAGATGGTTTTAACAGTAATTACTTATTGGGACTGTTGGACAGTTGCCATTGGTCCATGGACTACATTTACGAGAAAAAAAAACCATTGCTTACCCACACTTTGCCTCCCAACTCTAAAATTGGGGATATTTTTACTACTTGCTATTTGTGGACAGTCCACCATTTGAAAATAAATAATGCCCAACTTATATTGGGCGGTCAATTTAAATTGTTTGGCAAATTAAAGGAGGCCAGTACTTTCTTTCATTCACATGGTTTTAACATTAATTAATTTTTGGGACTGTTGGGCATTCAATTGGTCCCTGGACCACATTTACAAAAACAAACCTTTGCTTGCTCACCCACACTTTGCCTCCCGACTACTACAATGGGGATTTTTTTACTACTTGCTATTGGTGGACAGTCCACCATTTGAAAATAAATAAGGCCCTACTTATATTGGGCAGTCAATTTTAAACTGTTTGGAAAATTAAGGGCACAGTTACCTATCCAGGATCATTAATTTGTAGACACATTTTCAAGACAATTAAATGCTTTGGACAGTTCAATATAGCCCTCAAGTCCTAGCATGGTCACGTGGCTAAAGCTTGTAGCCTCCGGTTTGCAACCTTAATCAAGGTGAGTGTTTACTTCACTCTTAGAAGTAACCTTGTTTGTCTTTAGATGTTTTAATTGAATTTGATACTTTTTACTACTAGGTCGACCCCAAATACTTACATAAAATTGGTCCACTGAATCAAACCAACACCCACTTGCATTATAGCATAGGCTGGAGTTTCCCACCTAGTTTGCAGAACAGGTGGCATAGCCAATGAATCTGTTTGGTACTCTATTGGTATTACATTTCCCATTGGTGGTAATGTTATCAGCATGTGACAGCTAAAATGCTCTTGGGCTGAATTATGGAAATAACAGGTTGAGACTCAATATGTTATCTAGGCATTGAATATTTGTCTTGTTCAAAAAAACATTCTTCAATCAACATTTGTTGAAGTTACACATTACACACCAAAATTTCTTGAACACAATTATTGTTTCTCAAGAGTAGCAACAAGAGATCTTTATGACAAGGTATTGTTATGACCCTTGAAAATCTTTGCACAAAAATTTCCTAATTTTCATCTTGTGTTTCTAACATTTGGCCATTCATCTGCACTAACACATTCGCGTCTTGTAATGTTGCAAACAGATGCTGTAATTGTTCACCACGCATTCCTACATATGTCATACTATGGTTGTTTTTTCAAATCTGATTTTTTTAAACATTTCTAGTCATCATCTATGACATTTTGCAATAATCAATATTTTAATTCGTTATGATTTTCTCGTTAGATCAAATGTCCTATAGTTATAACAAATCTTTTTTTAATTTCAACATTGGTTGGATCCTAGTCTCTTTGATCGTTTGTTATTCACACAAAAATCAACTATTCTTTTTTTCACAAATTATATCCAATATAAGCACACTTCCGAAACTCAAAATATTTTTACTATCAAAACCAGAATTGCACACTTTCAAATCTCAGGGATGATCATAAAATAGAAATGGAATATTTTATTATCTTCATTCTTTTTATTGATTTTGTCACAATCTTCCTACATTCTAGTGTGGTTTTATGTTGATTGTTATTGTTTGTTATGTTTTTTCTTTTTCTTTTTTGTTATTTCTACTAATTGTATCTTCACAATACGATTTTTATATTCCTTCAATGGAAAACTAAGAAAAATAAAACAAAAATTCAAAATAAAAACAATGAAGCTCTTGGATCCTTTTTTTTTTAAAAAAATCATGGTGGTCTTCTTTTCTCTTCTCTTCTTGACCTCTCTTCTTCCCTTTTCTTATTTTGAAAGTTTTATGCATACTTTCCTAAAATAAAGTAAACTAATTAAAAATTCAAATGTTTTCAATCAGTATCTAACCAGTAACAACTAACCAATAATGGTCTAATTATTTAATCAAGACAAAAATAAGATAATAACAGAGCTAAACAAAAATAAACAGCAAACTAAATAAAATATTTGGATAATAGAACCATTTATAAATATTAAATTTACATAGTGTTTCATAAACACTTAATCAACGTGGCTTTCTATAACCAATTTGGAGAAAATACAAAGCTTCAAATTAATTACCATGGTATTTTTTTATTGCTACCATGATTGGTGACCACAAATCTAACTAAAACCATTGGTATATTTTCCTCACTTGCTTACCCTCAATCCCTTTGAAATGCCAAGTTTTAACGTTTGCATTTGGTTGCAGAGTTGTTGTGAGCTCTCTTGGCCATCCATTTTGCCATTGGCTTGCTCATTTCATTCTCTACCAACTCCTTCAATAAATCAAAACCTTGGTGCAAAGCTATCTCTTTTCCATCTCTCAAAATGGGGTGAAACGGCCTTATCAACAACTTCTGTTGTGTATTTTTTGGTACAGTGTTTGCTAGTACAATCCATGTTACCTGTAATCACTTGCATGCTCAATTTTTTTTAATAAAAATCCTCCACTTGAAAATGCTCCCAAGAACTACTAAAACTTGAAACTTAGTCTGCATCTAAATCAAGAAAACAATAGTTATAGAACTTAGGATAACAATTTAGATACCTAAATCAAGGGCAAGAATCAAAGTACCTAAAGCCCAAGCAAGTGTAGGCACCAAAACAGGTAGGTCTATAACATCTATGAATAATGATTTATCTATGAAGGAAGGTAGTTTGTTTTGTTTTGTAGGTATTAGATCCACCGACCTGGGTTCAGACTGTGTTCTTGGCGTCTTTGGAAAGCTCTACAATTGGTGGAGAATGACACAAACTCATGTTGTTGACCTTGGTGGAACTAGGAATGTATGAAAACTAAGTTGGTGAAACTGATAATATCAAGTGAAGAGGCAGAAGGTGAGATGTTGTGGCTGTCAGAGAAGGGTGCCGAAGGAACATGGCAAACATGTGCATAGAAGACATTTTGTGGACCTCATCACAAGTATTACCATTTCTTTAGTGCCCTTGTGTTGTTCTTTATACCTCTTCATTTTTTTGTTTGTTCATCTTCTCTTTTATTTATGTTATGAAGTGTTATGTGGCCATTAATGTCTGTTGTAGGAAACTAAAAATAACATTGGTGGAGGCAAGGTTCAACTTCACATCACCAAACGCAAAACCCTAAAGTCTAACCTTCATGACAATCACAAAATGGTTCAAGGTATAGTAGTGCCAGTTATGAAAGGAGAGAGAGAAACGGAACAAAGAGAGAAACAACATAGGAGGATGAAGACAATATGTAATAATCTCCAATGGTTCAAATGCTGCACTCTCTACTCCAGTCTCATCACCACCAGAATTTACCATAAATGCCTCATCTCGAAATAGATGATCACAAATGACCAAACAGTAGGTCCAACATTAGCCTTGGTGATTTGTAAACATGCAGCTAATTCAAAGGTAGTGAATAATTTTGGCAGTCCCAGGTTGGATTAGTGCTGTATTGATGTCTCCTATTGATAACTGATGATGTGTAAATCGTAACTATGGGAATCATCTCTCTACTCAATTTGTGTTGTGCAATCTTTTTGCCAAATCATTTTCCATTAGGAGATAGACTAGTCTCAAGTCTCAACATGTAGGGATGTAATTTAGTATCAAATGAGGAATGTCAAAGAGTAGACTACCGAAGGTACATAAAAGCAAGCATCTTGTCACACTGTTTGACTAAGAAGATGCTCAAATTTGCACGTTGTGTCATAAGTCAAGTAGAAATTATGACGCCCACCACATTTCTAGCCTCGGGTGCTACTGGTAAGAGGAGGTTCAGGTACAGGGCTGAAGTGTGGAGAAGGTTTATTGGCGTGGAACTTTGGACGAAGTGCACAGCTCATGGGGTTATTCACACCTAATACAAAGCCATAGACTTCCCAGCAGCTAAATTTTGCTGCTTTTTTATGATCTGATAAAGATCTTAAACTCAGATTTTTTAGTACAATGTTTGTACATGGGACATGGTCACTGCATCGAATATCAACAGCCACGTTGGTTGCAGACGTTCCTGTGATGTTTGCAAATATAATCTCTGAGATTTCAACTGCGGATGTCTGCAGGCCAATTCCAAAGGATAACAACGTGGGGAGTTGTCAAGTCAGTGAACTCATTGAAACAAGCCAATTCAGTTCAGTGGATGTATGATGTCAAAGGATTCCAAATGAAATTCTAAGCGGTGATCTACGTGCCTTTAAAGGTTCTAACTTGTTAAAAGTTTATATGTAGGTGGCCATTGAGTTCGAAAACAGAGAAGTTAAAATCTCTTCTTGAAATTTGCTATTGGAAAGCTTTGAGAAAGTACCTCATTTGCACAGCCATTGGGAGAATCACAGTAATACTGGTCTATAGCAATAGGCTTTGATACTGAATTCATTTTGGCATTCATGAATTTCATGCCATGGGCATGCCCTGACCCACCCTGAAAATTGAGGTTTATGTCTCACTTTATGTACTACTGTACACATGATTTGGCATTCAATGTATTAAGTTATTATTTGTCAAACATATCAAGCAGTTCAAAATGCATGGAAAGGAAAGAGGTGCAAAATTACCTGCCAAGTCTTGATTCGGAATCCATTGGTTGTGTGATCAAAATATACACGGTTCACTATCACACCCCATACAGTAGCCTTTTGATCTTTTCCTAGGCTCCCAATACTGCAAACCGTTATAAACCAATTTTTAGTACTGAGTAAAGTCCTCGCATCTGCATCTGAAGAAAAATAATTTTAGTGGAGAGTGGAATTTTCATAAATAGGTAATGTTGAGTCCAAACAGGGTTTAGGTAAACCCCTCCTTGACTCTGAAAGTGAAATATTGGTCATTTGGAGGTCCCACATTTTAGTATCTTGCTTTTCGATCAATACTGTGTTAGAATTACTCATATGAAATACACCACATTTGAGTATCAGTTTCCCATTCCTGATGCAAAGTTTCCAAATTGGTTTTATTGGGCCCGGGGCAGGGACTATAGCATTGGATCCAACTTTTGGAAGTTTTACCTAATAGAAGCAGTTTCACATTAGGCGAACCGGTTTCTTTGGTGAAAGTGTTTAGACCGTTTAGATTGGAACAGATTGTTTTGGTGTTCAGAGTGAGGACACAGTATGCAGATGTACAACATATTATCTCTTGGCAGGGCCAGCGTGTTTGTGATGCATTGTTCACAGAGCATTTGATGACCCACTGGAAGCATTATTTGACCTTCATTCCAATTGGTTGCATCAAATGTGACATACGTATAAATTCAAGCACGTGCAACTTTTGTCTTTTTAACCTTAGTTTATTTTATGTAGGTAGTGTAGCACATTTCACTTAGAGCTTAAAGTAAAACCTGATTCCGTGGCCTGGCCCACACTTGATGTCCTGAATCAGCAACATTGATGATCCAGTCTGAATTGAAATGCAATCATCACCTACACATGCATCGCTGCCAGTTTAAGTACACGCAAGGCTTAAATTGTTAGTTATAAAGCAAGGTACATTATTTATATATGATAATAATTCTTCTTCGAAATGTAGAGACATATTTTTCAAAAGCATATTTCGTTTTCACATGCACATGTCTTTTTCATATTGTCACTGCTACATAATCTACCTTGGGAACCAAATTTATGTCAGGATTTTATGTCAGGTAAGGCCTACAGGTGAGATCATTCCCAAAATGCAGGCCTAGTCACCTTCTACCTTGCCTGGGCCCTTATCGGAAATGACCTCACCCTTGGGCCTTACCCTACACATAAAGTTCGTCACTTTTGGACGGTCTGAAGCTCAGGAGATCTGATTCTGAGAAACAGTAGTTCAAGAGTTTCTGCACACCAGTTTGGATTCTGCAGTTGAGAATGGATACATTGTGAGAGCTGGCAATGTGTATGCCATCAGTATTGGGACTGCTGGCTGGGGCTGTGATGTGCAATCGGGTTGCTCTCACACCAATGCAGTTTATGAATGCGAGATGAAACTTTTGGCTATCTCTGATCCTCAGGTTACTGACCCGAATGTTTTTGCAATTTTGAAAGACAATTGCCTGCAACCCCCCATAATGTTAAAGAAGGCTTCATCTCTGGTTGCTGAGAATCATGCATAATTTTGAATGCTGCCCAAATTCTGTGATAGAGAGGTGAAAAGAATCCAGAATTTCCAGGCCACCTAATTTGAGGGCTACTTTGATAGTAAATATGTACTTGAGAATATCCTGAATGCTTTTTGAAGGCCTGAAACACTACAACTTCAATGACGGAGCTGCTGGAACCAGAATACCAAGCAGGGAGCTGCTTAGCTTAAACCACGGGATTTGATTTCCATTGGATTCCTCATCAATTGGAAGCCCTAAACTTCTGATTTTCATAACTCAAGGACCTCTGCTACGTCTTGGAAATGTGAAATGGGTGTAAGATGGCACTGAGACTTACGTTTGGTGCTTCAGATACTTGCGTACAATTCTGTACATCACCAAATCCCCAAAACACATCAAGCTTCAGCAGTGTCAGGTTTTTGGCCAGGCAGTTTTTGGATATGGAATGGAGTTCTTGAAAACTAAATATATGTTAAAACGGATCACAGAGCTCAGAACAATTTGCTTAGACGCTTGCAAGATGGACCAGATCGTGAAGGGAAGCTTTGATCTGTTGTTGCCCAGCTATATTTAATTCGGACCTGCAAAACTGGTTGCAACATATTGCAAGCACCGTCACAATACCCTCGAACACTTGTGCAAAATTGTGCTGGAAAAAGAATGGATGACAGTTTTACTTTCGTGGTAGGTCTGCAAGCTTGGGCCCACCATCGTTCTCCGCGGCCATTGATATCCCCTCGACCTAGCATCGAGAAATTTTGGAGGCCCTCGAATTCGAGCCATATTTTAGTTTCCCGCCACGAGTCTGGCTCATCCAAGGACAATATAGTTCCGTCCACCTGTTCACATGGCAACAGGTGTTCATCGAAATGACAGACCTCCACGGAGACTATGCACTAGAGACAACATAGCCCCACACTAAGCCGTTAACTGGGTGGAGTTTCCGCCGAAAAAAACGTTGCTCCATCTACGAGCACAATTTGTGCAAAATCTGCCTTTAGATTAAGCAATCTGTTAGTAAATAAGTGCCTGATATAGTAATTGAGACCATGCTAATTTATCTTGAATGTTCTTATGAAGTGCATAAAACTGGTTGAGGCTGCAACACACCTTACCTTTAGGACGAGGTTCGAAGCACAGGGACCGGAAAATTTACGAGGCTTCACAAAAAGCTTGGTTCCCGGTGGTACGTAGACAACTGCCGAGTGAGTTTTGCATGCCTTGGTCCAGGCTTGATGAAAAGCCTGAAAAGAATATTTTCCGTTAGAATTTTATCAGAACGCTAAGACATGAATCATTGCTGCTGCAGAAGGCACTTTGATCATTTGTTCCCTGTGAAGTAGCGTCATATTTTTCTAATTCCTTGGTTTGCATTTGTCACATGGGGTACTAATAAAGGGCTCGGTTAAATGGGTATACTACGGTTTTTGTCACAACGTCAAATTTCAACTTAGAGCGATCTCATGTTAGCCAATTAAAGTAAGGACACTTGTTTTCAGATAGTTCCATGGAACTTCAAAGCCACGCACGCACATTGGAGGACATTAGATAGGTTCTATATGCAAGAACAGGTTACCTCTGTGTCGTCGGTTTTTCCATCTCCTTTTGCACCTTCCGCCATAACGTTAAACAGTACCCTATGACCTAGCGGATGGGCACTAGGCGGACTCCAATCTTTTCCAGTAACTGCCGGATCCAACAGAAATCCGTGATCCCATCTCGCTTTAGACATAGCAATAACAGGAAATTGCAACGACTGTGAGCCTTGGCACCTGATTACTTCGATGCTGAAAAGGATGACTGTGAAATAAAATCGTAGACCTAGCCATTCAGTACTGCTGGCGTCGACTTTGTAATTGAAGGCAGTTCGTATGATGCTCTTGAAGATTTCGAACTTCTTGTCAACAGTCTGGCAAGGAGCACCCATGTCCATCGGCAGAGTTCCAGGCCTATCAGGCACAAATTGAATACAAGCCCGGAGAACTGCGGAGAACTGAGCAATTTGCGTTAAAATTTGGCGTAGGTCACATAAATTCTCGGATTAGCTTGCTTCAGTTCTGAAAACTGCACATTGGTCGGTCAAAAGATCACTATTTGCTGGAAGTCGTTTCCTGTCCTTGTGGAGCTTTCTGATGTGACCGCTGGAACCTAAACTCCAGACGTTAAGCTATTCAGAACCCTGCAACTAGGGATTCCAAATGGAGATAAGTAGCATGCCATGAAAATTCGCCTGGAATATGCAAACAAGAGACCTCTGAAGCGCAATAGAGTGCAAGTGGAGGATTTCCAGGAGGTTCTCTAGACTTTGTACCGAAATTGGAAACGCTGCTTCTCTGAGGTAGAAATCAGTCTATTGCTGTTTGCTCTGCAACCCATGATTATTTGTACAGACGTTGTAGAAGCTGCTGAAGATGAGGACACTCCAGGACGTCTCTCCTGCCTCTTGGCCTCTCCTCTCCGACGTCATGGCTGGAGCGTTCCTTAGAGGAACGGTTGGCTCGTTGCTTCCTTCGCCCATGGTCGCCCTTGGATAGCCGTTACACTTCCATCGGCTTCGTCGGTTACGATGACGGTTATGTGCTCATTTGGATCAGGATGATTACAAAATGTCTTTCGTCTACGTTTACACCACAACGAAGATCTTCAGTGCCGCCAAGACCTTCTTCTTTTGTAATGGAAGCATTTTTTTCGTTTGAAGACTTTCGACCTAGCCGACAGGCCGAAATCAAATGTCAAGCATGTTGCACGAGTACGTCTGGAAGCTTTATGCAGAATATAACTGTTTGCAGTTACTGAGATCACGTACTAGAGAAGGCGGCCCCCTAGGGCGAATTCTGCATCTTTGTGAACAGGGCCAGGCCGAGACCTGAAGGCGGAATTAGGTGCAGAGTGCACTCTAGGGATTTCTTTCGTCAAAACCAGCACTTCCTTTAAAATCACCGGCTTTTTTGAAATGGCCATCTTCTGCAATCTAAGAAGCCTGAAACGTGTGCAGAATCGGCCCTTGAAATCCTTTATGTACAATTAATCTCATATTCTGCTACTCACAACTCATTTCATGAGGTCATTGTCATACAAAACTCAAGTAAAGATCTCTAGAATATATGAAAGTAATGAACCAGCACACTGGAGCTGGTTACCAGACAAAACACAGTATAGAGGTTTGAGAGCTACCCTGTAACCATCTTATGTGGATGAAAAGTCCCATAACTAGCTTGTAGATGGACAAAAACATGTAAAGCTCCTCTTAACGGATGAAAACTCATAACCTATGTGTGTGTGGATGAAGTATGCAAGAAAATAGAAGAGGGAGAGGTTATTGCATCGTGACCAAATGGGGGAGAGCCAATGAGAAAATCCAGAACCTCTGCATCGTAGGTTATGGTTTGAAATTCACAATCCACCCATCAAGCGGTACTGGAACAGAATAAGCATCCAAGTCCAATGCTGCAGAGATCACAGTATACTGTTCCAATAGACAACCTATGACACCTTTTACTTTTTGAATCGGATTGGTACCATACTCTATCTCTGCTCTCATAACTGAGTACTATCTACAAGGTGGCAGATCATCACATTGGCTATGAATAGAGTGCCACAATATCTGCTGACAGCTAGTACAGAAGCAACTGGAAGTCAGTCATGATGCTGTGATAGAAAGTCATGGCCCTCAAGGGGCAAGTAACTTTTTTGGGCTGGCAAAAAGGCAACAATATTCTCATCATTCAAGCCAACAAGCTCATGCAACAAGCTCCTACAGAGCATTAGTAATTTCATATCTCTGAAACTATTGCTGTAACTTTAGTCTTCTCTAATGCCTCCTGGGGGAAAACAAAGACATCTTTGCCTGACCAACACCTGCAGCTTCAACCCCATTGTATCAGGAGAAACTAGCCACAGTACACAGTAGTTCAACAAACCACTGCTTGCTGCAAAAAATGTGAAGGAACCATCAGAAAAGCAAACAGGTTTGCAAAGATGAATGAATATGTTCTGGAGACATCAAGCAATATTCAAATTCCTGGAAAACCCATGGAATTAAGGAAAATTACAAGACAGAAATATCACCACTGTTTTCTCACTGCAGGTCACTCATGGAACCAGAGATACTAAACAAAACCAGAATGTATCACAATCAGTACAACAAACCCTTGTAAATAATTTATCTCTGTAAGCATCTACATCAATTCTAAGTTGGATAAACTGATGTTAGTATGGGCATAAGTCTTTTAGCTCTTCAAGGCAATATCATTTGTACTACAAGGTCACCTTGAAAGCACACTGCAATTTCCCAGGTAGCAGCATTTTACAAACAAAAGCAGTAATCTTCTTCATTCTCATGGAACACCATAGAAGCATGAGATTTACACATCCACAAGCATGGGGTGTAGTAGGTACTGTTCCAAGAGCATGAGCAGGAACTCTTCAGATCATCAACAGCAATGTTGAGAATTAAAATAATCCTGCTATGCAAATCTAAGCTCCATTTTGGTAATCCTCATTTGAAAGATGCTTCAATCTGCTCCAAAGTTCGGCCCCGAGTTTCCGGAACATACAGTGCCACAAACACTATTGTTAACAAGCACTCCCCTGCAAAAATCCAAAATGAACCTGCACCATCCATACGCCCACTTCATCATGCCTTATACATTTGCAATCTCCCCACAACACCAAGCCAAGTTTTGTCAGTTCCAACTTCCTACATTCCCATGCTAAACCTCAACAGCTTGAGCCTGTACAGTAGTTGATTTGCAGTTGAATAACGCCTAATGTCATGATGACAACTATGATTTTGAACTCCTTTCAACTGAAGATTCCCATCCTCCAATTTTTTATCATACAATCTCTTGACATGAATAAACAAAAAACCTATCCATCAAAAGAAAGAAGTTCAATAAGAATGGTAATAAGCGCCATGTTTCTGTACCTGCGGCACTCCAGAGAAGCATGTAATTGAAGATCATAGTGACAATGTAGGCTGAGAACCAATTAACAAGAGTAGCAACACTCCCTGCCACCCCCTTAACATATGCTGGAAATATCTGCACCAAGTACCAACCCTCTTCACTCTTGGTCAACCAAACCAACCTATAACATAAAACATTGTGACAAGTAATTTCCAGCATTAGATGTAGGTCTATCAAACAGGCTTAATCACAGCAGGTTATCATCACATCTCTGATGTGAGGAACAAAATCCAGGTGCAGGCCCAATGTAAAGAATTTTCCATGGACAGGTTTAGTGCAGGTCAGAATGGTTGCAGCTCTTATAATGTGAGTTAGCCAATTCTTCAGTAACCACTTTCCAGTCTTTGAAGCTCTGGAGAAAGATGGTCCATTTTTCATACCTCAGACATGATGATCCAAGGAATAGCACCCATACCCAAAGAGAAAGACGCAATGTAAGCCTGCACCAGAGCTGCATAAATTCAGGAAATCTAAATGACTCTGCATAGTTTCAGTAGTCTCAATTGGAGTATACAAACAACAACCACCAAAATAATGTGTGGAGATTTCTGTTCTGGATTTGCAAATACAAATGCTCGTGGATCATAACTATCACTAAGCAGGATGTGCACAAATAAAAAACTTAGTAAAATGCTGAAGTAGAATTACTATAATCACACTTAACACTGACAACCAAGTGCTGGTTCAGGTTTCATGACTTTACCAAAAGGCTGACAAGTGCAAGAATGCTGATAAAAGTACTGAAAGCTGGAGACATCTGCTCTGGTTGAACACTCTGTCAAAAAATGTAAATTCTTAGTACAACTACCCACCTGCTAGCCTTGATAACTTATAGATCTCAGCTGTATGAACACTTCAACCAGCTGCCACAAATAGAGGTAAAATCCAACTGCAGGTAAAACTTTGAGGCACTTCTGATCAAATCTACACATCAGCTGCCACTAGAGGATGCAAGAATCAGCCTGTCTGAATCCTGTCTGAATGGAGACTGACCCGTGCATAGAATGAAAATGCAACAAGAAAGTTGCTGAGACCCATTCCACCAGCAGATATCTGCACATCTCCCAATAATAAGCAAAACATATCACAAAATGCACTATTCAATTAACTAATTCATTTAACTGTTGCTCTGAGTTCAAATCAACTAGACTAATTGAGCACACAGACCAGTTTCACAATTAACTTCACATCTGTAATCCTTACCATAAGCAAAATGCGACGTCCAGCTTTGTCCATTAATCCTGCAGCTCCAAGTGTCAGCACTACCTGTGGAGCACAAAGAGGTTTTATCAAATTAACTGATAGGTAAGTAAAAAAGCAAACACAATAGCATATCTTCCCTGGCATCCCACTAAGAGAGAAGTGTTTAGCATACCTGCAGAGTGCCCAACACAAGGGATGCCACATTGGGATTAGAGACACCTGCAAAACATTTTGGACCCCAGGCAACAGTCAGCAAGTTTTGGATCCCAGGTGGCAGTTTACTAGGGGTTCTGCCATTCTTGTGCAGCCAATGCTTCCTCATCATTCAGGGTTTGCAGTAAGAAGGGCCCCAAACACTATCATGAGGATCCCTAAGGTCAAAGCGCCTTGTACCTGAGATTGATATCTGTGTTCCTGACACTGCAAGCCCCTAAGTTCCTGTACTTTTTGATCACCAGTTACACCTCACTGTATCTGGGTTGCCTCCAAAGGGTAGCATCTAGAATGGCATACCAATAATTTGAGCCTACAATCATGTGAAGGTGGCCATAAGCCCAAGCAACCAGGCTAATGGTTTGATACCAGAATGAAGGAGACTTTACCAGATGCTTCAAAGATTTCACTTGAGTAGAGCATAAGTGCATTTATTCCTGAAAATTGTTGAAGGACCATTAGGCCAATTCCAGCCTTCCACCCAAGAACAGACCAAATTTTTAGTCCTGGTATTTCTCTTACCCTGATACCATGATTTAAAGCAGTCTCTGAGCCTTCACTGGGAGCTCCTGAGACACAGTTGATGACACGTCTAAGAACTTGCATTTTGAATATGCTCTAGAAGACAAAGAGCACTACTAACAGGGAACTTAATTCACTAGAATACAGCATCAGGATGAGCAATAAAGAACTTGCACATGAACATATAGCTTCAGAAGTGTTGAGAACTTCTCCATATTAAAATTCAAGACAACCTGAAAAGAATTCAGGGATGACCTGATAACAAGGATATAGAGATCTGACAAAATTTCAGCAAACAGGGAAAGAGGAAACCCAACCCCCAGTGACCAACTATCATAACATGCCCATTAAATTCAACAGCTCCCAGTTGGGTGGACATGACTGTCTGGCATTAAACAACAACTGAGTTTCTGTAACAAGACCAGCAGCAATAGGAAGACTCACTCATGATGCCTGGTAGCTCTACAAAACCTGAAAGAGGAGAACACCAAAGAAACCAAGAAGAGAGAGGAACACAAAACAAAAAAGACAAAAAGAAAAAGCAAACAAAACTAGAGGAAGAAATGATAGACAAACAAGGTGGAAAACTTTAAGAGGATGATCTTTTGAGAACACAGTGGGCTACCCACTTAGGATTAAGAAGCCCTTAAAATAATCATGTCAAAGATTCCGAAGGCAGAAAGCAGCAAACAGAAATCCTTGACCGTAAGAGCCTTTTGAAAGCATACAACTGGACAAGTGGAACAACCTTGGAAAGGCAGAAGAACATGATGATGGAGGAGAAAACTTCAATGCTGTGATAAAGACTCAGAACACTCTGAAAACTTATCAGCAGGCTTAGTAATAGAATAGCTCTCTCAAAGGAGCTTGAACAATGAAAGAAGATATATCTTTGGAAAGATACATGAAAGCATGGAACATTGATCACCTTTCCAATCAGCCAACAGGAAAAGGCAGGCATTGAAATAATTAGAAGGCAACAGTAATAGAAAAAAGACCCACTCACAATGAGAGGCCGGAAAAGTTTGGGCTGCATTAAATCTCCCCATTTGACTGCAGGAAGTGAATTAGATGCTTCCACTGCTGCCTGCAATAGATTATAATAGTGAAGACACATTTTTCATCCCAGCTTATAGAATCAACAAATGATCCCACTGGAGTTATCTATATTCTCCATCTTTCTAATCTCTGACTAAAAAGATGCCAAAGAAGTTCCACAGCAACTTACAAGTCATCAGGGAACATGAAACCAGAACAACTTTTACAAAGAGTTGGGTTTGTAACCTTGAACTTGAATTCTGCACCTGAATGTCTGAAATTTCGTGAGAGATATTGAAATCCTTGCCACGAAGCTTTTGCAAGGACGAGGTCAACTCCTCTTTATGAGCTGCTTTTGCCTGAACAAAAAGACAGCCCCAAAACTGATTGGTATTCTTCAGTAATCAAGCAATTCATCCTCATTTCACTCACTCTTATCCTAAAAGAAAAGGGAGACACTTACTGAGTGGCTCGTTGCCCTATAGGCCACCATATAGAGATACTGCCTCATTCTAAAGGCGGTCACTTTCTAAAACATAACAATTGCAACATGGTTGCCCAGCCATTCCAAAAGGTCTGGCCCCCAGGTGTCCATGTGGTTGTCAGTAATCAGTGACATGCTGACCCTTACTATAGCTGGTTTGCTATTGTTAGTAACTTCTGGCATGGCCTACCGGTGAATTGAACCAATGACCCCCCACAAGGCAGCCATAAGTCACAACCACTTGAGTTACTGACTTGATGCTCTATTGCCCAACATCATCTGCAGTCCCTATTATTGAAAGTGTACATAGCACATGTTAAAACTTCTTACCAGCCAGCGAGGACTTTCAGGGATGAGGAAAAGGCCAAATATTAAGATGATCTCTGGCAATGCTCCTGAACAACAAGAAACACGTTAACAGTTTAGAGGAGAAGAGCTAAACTGGTCCATTGAATGTAGAATAGTCCAAGCATCAATTCAGGAGCAAAAGTCTGCCTTCAAGACTAGCACATCAATGGATACATTCTGATAGTAATTACAGCTTCTGTCAATCAACATGATGCACTAAGTCCATTGGTCATACTGATAAGCTCAAACATTACCCAAAAAGGCAAGCATTCGCCAATTGACCCATATGCCAAGAAGGTACGACAATGTTATTCCAACTGTGATTGCAAACTGCCATCCACAGACCACAAAAGAATAATCCATTCAGTAAAAGAAGCATGAATAATTTCATTTGGCTGAGCAACTTGTGTTGTTAAGCTATTAGCTGTTTGATTGTTTTCTCAAGCACAGCACTTTCGACACAAATACAGAACATCCAGATAAACCAAGAGAAACTTGAATGGAACAGAAACCTGATTCATTGTTCCAAGGCCACCTCGCATATGCTTTGGTGCTATTTCTCCGATGTACATGGGGACCTGCAAAATCACCAAGTAATTCTATTTGTCATCAGTCCACAGCAATCAACAATGTAAACACTTGTGATATCCTCACAGAAAGCAAATACACAAATTTGCATGTCAAAATACAGGCAGTCACATAAAATGGAGGCAACTGCTAATGTGGAGTACAGCACTAGGGTGAAAAGAAACAATTCGCAAACTGATAGCATCAGGTACACAAAGTGCTGAGAGCCAAAAGTTGCAAGTGAGCTTACTGTGAATGAAATGACACCCCCTCCAAGCCCAACCAGAAACCTTGCAATTATTAATGAAATTGGGTTCTGCAATGACTCCATTGCCAGCCATCAATCAACTGTCTTCCTTGTTATGAGCATAGCCAAGAAAGGTTACAACAGCAATTTGCCAGAATTTTGCAAGGATTTATGCTAAATTTCTCCTAAGGATGAGTTGACAAATAAGTACTATTTCCTATCCTTATCAAGAATTTCATGGAGACTTGACCCATGTGCAGATTAGCACTGCAGAAAAATACCAGTTGAGATAACAAAGCAACTGCAGAACCAATAAACTGAGATCTGACAGAAGAACCACACCTGGCCGAATACAATGAGGACCCATCCAACCAATTCAGGGACAACAGCCACCAGTAAGGCCTGCCGTTCATTTACCAATTCAGATACAATGAATACCTGTGAAGACAAATAATTACAAGGAACCAAAGGTACAAAAACTTCACATCCTTGAAAGATGTAATGGAGCTCCAACCACAACAGAGAAGTCACTTACTTGCTTCCTCCCTAAGTAGTCAGCTATTTTCCCGCTAAGAATCGCACCAAGCATGCACCCAACGTTTAAAATTGATCCAAAAGTTGAAAACTGAAAGAAAACAGTTCCAGATTCAGCAGCAACCATATGTATCTAAGAGATCACAATAATACTTGTATTTGTACAATATTTGTATCTATGAAATTGACAAAAATAACAATAATACTTTTGAGGGCTGATGATTGAGGCAGTTCTAGCAGAACCAAAACTAACACTACAAGAATCAGCATGGTCATAACCTTATGAGTGTCAGTCACAAAGTATCAGACCATCACTTGACTAGCTGCCATGACTTCCCCCACTGACTTTATCAACTTCAACAGTGGGTATAGATAAGTATACTAACAAATTTGTTTACAAAACCTCTACAAAAATCTGCATCCTGAGTTTGTGTCACATTCCTGAAAGCAAAAGGAACACTCAGTCATGATGTTGGCTAGCACTCAACAGAAATAGCTAACTAAAATAGTCAATAGCATCCTCATTCAAGCTGGCACAAGCTTGTGAGGGTAAGTACCATCTTATTTCACCCCTCTACATCAACTGTTGCAGATTCAGCAGCAATTGTAAATATCTGCATGCAACTCAATTACTATATTTGACCATTATCACAGGATGACAAAGTATTTGACCCTCTGCACTTTCAAAACAAAAGACACATGCATTCTTCTAAACATGTGCAGGACTTCACTTCTTCTAGTATTAGTGAGTTTAAACATGCCCTGTGGTGCAACCAAATGAACATAAAAGCATAATAGCTCAAGTGTATCATTACAGTTGCGCATTCCCAATCACTTTCAAAAGCATCAGCATTGCCTATGGAGTTTTACCTGACCAACAGTGAGATTCAGTTCCTTAGTTATAGCTGCTTGTGTTGGTGATGTGAATCCCAGCTGCAAAATGAAATGCACATATTTTTATTTTATTTCTAAAAGATAAACATGTTATCTTTTTAAGTTTGCAACTTAGACCTGACTGATAATATTGAAAGTGAGAGCGACATGTCAAATGGGTTGCTGTACCCTGACTTGTCTAGGGTACAGATGCTAGATACAGAGTTTCTTGTACAGAAGTTAATGTTATAGTATCCACAATGAGATCTGCACAGAAATGATGTGGAAAATAAACCCAGGAGCACACACACCCAAGAGCCAAGAGGAGCAGCAACTTTTGCTTGAGTTAAGCTCAAAAAAGGCCAAGGCATGGCCAGCCCATTTGTGAACAAAAATCTGTGACCAGTGCTGAATGCTAGGTGAAGGGGGGTTGAATGCACTATTCTGACTCAGCTTTGCCAGCACAGGAACATCAGCAAACAAGCAATTTTAACCCAAAAGCAAATATGAGCATGAAAATCCTATTTAACAAGGAACTGAATCTTACAAGCTATAAAGAAAGAAAACATACCGCAAAGCCAAGCGATAGAGGCCCAAGGGCCACAACAAGAGTGGCAAAGATGGCAAACTGTGCAGGAGGACGAACGTGGTAGTGCTGGTGATCAGGAGGAGGAAGATGATGGTGATGATGGTGGTGATGATGATGGTGATGATCATGCCCCTTTTTCTTCATGTCTTGGCTCTCATCTTTCAGCAATGGATTCGTCGAGTCCCTCTCAGCTCTTGTTGGCAATAGATTCTGGCGCTCACTCGTCCCTTCCTCCAACCCGTTCGTCTCGCCAGTTGCCCCCATCCCAGGGTTTGTTACCTTCAAAAGGAAAGCTCTTGCATTCCCTTCAAGATCCAGGATATTCGAAGTCTTCAGCTCCAAAAGCTCTTGGATCTAAGGCCCAAAGATTTTCCCAGGACGAAACTGAAAAGGAATAATGAAGAGAAAGCAGCGCTATAAAAACCTGCTGTGTCATTCCATGTATCCCCAGGACTGACAGAAAATTTGAAGCACAGTCCTGTCACTTCTACACGCTAAATTAACACGACTAATGCATAGAAAAGGAGATTTTTTAAAGAACTATCTTGCCTAAAAAAGTGGACTCTTATTCCTCCAGTAAACGAGCCGCATATCCAAACAAGATCAAAGACCTGGTCCCAACTGTGTTCTCTGCAACTGACAAAACTAAGAATAAACCCGGACCTTCAACGAAATTCCTGCGGCAAGCGAGAAACAACAGACAGAACCCCCCTTCACTGGGATTCCACAAATGAGCCGAATTTTCCAATTTGCTTCCCAGAAACCGTACAAAACGCTTCAAGAGAACACCGACCCCAGATGAGAGGAAAAATTACAATAGAAACTTACCACCAGCTTGTTAACGAGATACCCTTCTCAGTTCCTTCTCCAAAGGCTCCGTCAAGAAACACTCATCAAGGAAGGCTTACGACACTCAGATATGTACCTTGAAAAGATCAACAGGCGACAGCGACAAAAAGGTTTATAACCCCAAATGTTCTGTTAAGAAAACCCAGAAACTTAGAGCCGGTCTTTGCATCTAGGTTGAAGAACGCATCGGAACATCATCAAACACCGGAAGACAAACATACAACACCACCAACCAACTAATGAGCTGAAGATTGGGAATTGTCTGCAGAGAGGGTTTGTTAACGTAAAAGACCTGGCAAACTTGATTCGAAGAGAAACACAACAAAGAAGAGATGAAAAAGGAAGCACAAAATGGAAGGACCTGATAAGTTTTGTGTATTTGTTTGTTTATCTTTGTTCCTCTCCCCTTCTAATCAGTGATTTGTCTTCTGGCGAAAAATCGCCATTTGGCGAGACAGTTTTCTGAAAACGGAATATTCCGTCGAAAATTCCCTGTTTTTGAGCCAAAAAGCGACAGAAAACTGGTTTCTTGGGGATGGCGTCGCCACATTTATGCTTACTGGCTACAGTTTTTTTTTTTGAAATAAATTCGCCAGTTAAGTCGAAATCTGTGAAGGGATGCTCGCCACCCTGGCTACAGCATGAAATTGAAAAAAAAACACTGCTGCCTGCTGAAGACGTGAAATGCCAGAAAGCCAAGATACAAAAGTCAAAAATCATATATCAGAAAAGACCTGCTCGGATTTTCTCTTGTTTACTTGCACTGCATCTGGATTTCACGTTAAACAGTGTAATTCGTAACCAAGGGAAATACGAGTGTTTTAGGTTAGAGAATTTATAAACAACCTAATTATTTCAGAATCAGAGACCCATTGTTTTCAGTTCTTTGAAAGAATCAAACGAAAGAACCACTGGTCTCAATCCTGTTAAAGAACTGGTGGTTTTCATGTATGAAGCAGCACTGAACTGGCAGTTTCAAGGCCAGTTATTCTTTTTTTTCCAAACTTTTCAGAAACTGGATATACACAGAACTGGGTCTTCGATTTTTTCCTAGGATTGCATTTGTAAATCTTAAGAACCGTCATCATAACCATCAGAGGTCTGTTCCTGGTATCAATAGTCACATCAGTCATTTTTTTGGTCGAAAAATCGTCACAAGAGACGGAAGACCGATGGGGGGGGGGGAAGAGAGAGCACCACCAGGTTTATGTCGTTTTCAAGAGTTCCTTGAAACAGTGTCTCCAGTTAAATCGATATCTGCCTAGGGATCCACCCTGGCTCCATCAGGAAATTGAAAACAAAAACACAGAGTCACACAAGTTATAAATTACTTGCAACTTCCAACCTGAAAGCTCAACTTGCACCAAGATGGGAAAGGGAATAAACTACAAGGAGAAACTAACCCTAAATCTATCTCATTCACACAAAAGAAGAGACAAATGACATGTTGTCATTGGGGGGCCAGCACTCACCAGCGCACCAGTCGGGCGTTCTGTCCACTGGATGGGGAGGGATTTCTCATCTATTGCCTAAATTTGCGTTGACCACAGTTCATTTCTTTTGGTGCTGACCATTACTCGGTTTTTTTTTTTTGCTAGTTGTTTTTTCTTAACTCTGACCTCGCTACCTAAGCACATATTACATATTACCCGCCTTTTGGCACTACCTACCAACTAAGAATGAAGGCCCCACCTTATCGCTTACCTACCAGATCCCCACCCCCTCTACCCACCTACTAGATTCAACCCTCCACCCATATGCCTACCAGCCAACTAGGCATGCACCCCTACATGCATATGTGATTCATATTCTTATCTCCCTACCCACTCTCCCTCCTACCTATTATAAACAATAATCTTTAATAGGTAATAAAAAAAATTATATTTTCAATTAAATAATGGTTATTAT